>OLLR01000077.1_pt1 | contig 232419 bp, 178 predicted proteins | sample 1604601 | NCBI WGS metagenome assembly OLLR01 (sample SAMEA104055725, study PRJEB20765) | soil metagenome | biome: Arctic tundra; feature: Polygonal ground; material: soil | place: USA | collected 2011-09 | depth 0-0.5 m | reverse complement strand
ACACTAACTATCCACTGGTACAAAAGATCGGGCATGCCAGATGTCAACCAGTACTCCGTTGACAATTAGCATTATGCCGTCAAGCTGGAGGTCGTTTCCGCCAGCAACGGATATGTCTTCAACATCGAATTCATCTGGGTACTCTTTCGATGCAACGCAGAAGTTCGCGAAGTGTTCAAAGAGTGTGGGTAATCCAATAGTCTCCGGGAATCCGTGCTGTACACGAAAGCTGTTGACGAGATTTGTCGTTACCAAGTCCAAACCCCACCCCAAACGGATATTCTTGCCCTGAAACGGCTCCAGCATGGAAGTGTAAACCATCTTGGTAGGGCGTTCCACTGGCCCATAGATTTCTGCTGTATTTTCGACGATGCGGGAGTTCGGAGTTTCACTTTGGCCAGTTTCCGCAAAATCGCAGAGTCATTCAGCGAACGTTCCATAATGCTGCCGAGGAAATGACGTCAATATCGTTGGCTGTGGGCCAGTGCTAGGTTACACGGAAACGGATGATGCCGAAGGCGTTGACCGGGTGCCGGATGGCTTTTAGCGGGCAAAGGAAAAGCGGCTCCGAAGAGCCGCCTCCAGGTTGCGCGGGTGCTACTTGGCTTTCTTGGCGGGCTTGGCTGCCGAGATTGCACAGGCAGAAGTGGTGGTCTTCGCGGATGCGTCTATCACCACGCCTCCGGGGCAGGTTGTGCTGACTCCAATCGACACAGCGCAGACACTTCAGGATGCCACCGCATGAGCCAATCGCGAGACGCATCACCTTGACCCAGAGAGCCTGCTCGCATTCACAGCAGCATGGTATGGCCACCGGCCACGGCTGGCCTAGCTGCTGACTGCTGGAGCGATCTCGCTGGGCTTATTCTCAGCAAATTTCGCCGAATCTATTGCAGATCGCGCTTCCCATCGCACTCGCCTATATGGAGCAATTGTGTATCTAGCGATTCGAAGAAATTTTATTGCGTCAAAAAAGTCTTGTGATCTGGCTCACATCGAGAGGGCAATGCTGCGGAGCAGAATGAAGATTGGGGTGAATGAGGCGAAGCGCATGAAAGAGCAGAAGATCGTAATTCTTGATGGAAATGAAGCGGCTGCTTCCGTGGCTTATCGGCTGGCAGAAGTGATTACGATTTATCCAATCACGCCTGCCTCCACCATGGGCGAGTGGGCCGACCAGTGGAAAGAGGAAGGTCGCAGAAACATCTGGGGTTCGGTGCCGTTTGTCGCGGAGTTGCAGAGTGAGGGCGGAGCCGCCGGAGCTATGCACGGCGCGCTTCAGGCTGGAGCCTCCAGCACCACCTTCACGGCCTCCCAGGGTTTGCTGCTCATGATCCCCAACATGTACAAAATTGCGGGCGAGCTGACAGCCAACGTGATTCATGTGACTGCGCGCACACTGGCCACTCATGCGCTTTCCATCTTTGGCGATCACTCGGACGTGATGGCCTGTCGTGCCACGGGCTACGCCATGCTGGCTTCGAGTTCTGTGCAAGAGGCGGGCGATCTGGCCCTGGTCGCGCACATTGCCACGCTGGAATCCCGGATTCCATTCCTTCATTTTTTCGATGGCTTTCGCACCTCGCATGAGATCAACAAAGCCATTGCCATCCCAGACGATGTTCTCAGCGCATTGCTGGAAGAAAAATATCTTGCTGCGCATCGTGAGCGCGCGCTCAGTTCGGATCGGCCAATACTTCGCGGAACTGCTCAGAATCCCGATGTATTTTTTCAGGCGCGCGAGGCCAGCAATTCTTTTTATTTGGCCTGCCCTACCATCGTGCAGGATGTGATGGATCGCTTTGCCGCGCAGACAGGCCGCGCGTATCACCTGTTTGATTACGTCGGCGCTCCAGACGCGGAGCGCGTGATTGTTTTGATGGGATCGGGAGCTGGCGCGGTGGAAGAAACCATCGAGAATCTCAACGCGCAAGGCGAAAAGCTGGGCCTGCTCAAGGTTCGCCTCTATCGTCCTTTTGCCGCCGAGGCATTTCTGGCTGCGCTGCCGAAGACGGTGCAAGCCATCGCCGTGCTGGATCGCACCAAGGAGCCGGGCGCGCTGGGCGAGCCGCTCTATCAGGATGTGGTGACAGTTTTCAGCGAAGCCTTCTCCAGCGGGAATGCTCCCTTTGCGCAGCAGCCTCGCATTGTTGGTGGGCGCTACGGTCTTTCATCTAAAGAATTCACCCCGGCAATGGTACAAGGAATCTTTGACGAGTTGAAGAAGCCACGAGCGAAGAATCATTTCACCATCGGCATTCAGGATGATGTGACGCACACCAGCCTGGAGTACGATACAGAATTTTCTACCGAAGACCCGTGCACGGTGCGCGCGCTTTTCTATGGGCTGGGTTCGGATGGAACCGTTGGAGCGAATAAAAACTCCATCAAAATTATTGGCTCGGAGACACCCAACTACGCGCAGGGATTTTTTGTTTATGACTCGAAAAAATCTGGCTCGGTGACGACCTCGCATCTGCGCTTTGGGCCGAATCCAATTCGCTCGACCTATCTGATTAGCAAGGCAAACTTTGTAGCCTGCCATCAGTTCTCGTTTCTGGAACGCATGGATGTGCTGGCCGCAGCGGCTCCAGGCGCGGTCTTTTTGCTGAACGCTCCCTATGGCCCCCAAGAAATATGGAGCCATCTGCCGCGCGCGGAGCAGGAGAGCATCCTGAAAAAGAAGCTCCAGTTTTATGTGATTGATGGCTATACCGTGGCGCATGAGGCGGGCATGGGCAGCCGCATCAATACCGTCATGCAGACCTGCTTCTTTGCCATCAGCGGCGTGCTGCCGCGCGAGGAGGCCATTACGCAGATCAAAAAGGCCATCCAGAAAACTTACGGCAAGCGCGGCGATGCGGTGGTGCAACAAAACTATGCCGCTGTTGATGCCGCACTCGCGCATCTGCATCGGGTGCCCTTACCAGAAAAAGTTACCGCGACTTTTGACATTCTACCGATGATTCCCGCCGCCGCTCCAGCGTTTGTGCGGGACGTTCTGGGCGCGATGGCTGCGGGTCGCGGCGATGCGTTGCCGGTGAGCGCGCTACCGCCTGACGGTACGTTTCCGACAGGCACGGCGCAGTGGGAGAAGCGCAATATCGCACAGATGATTCCAGTCTGGGATGAGGAACTCTGCATCCAGTGCGGCAAGTGTGTGCTGGTCTGCCCCCATGCAGTCATCCGCGCCAAGGTTTACGATGCAGCGCAATTGAGCGCAGCCCCGGCTACTTTTAAAAATGCCAAGCCAAAATGGCGGGGCATGGAGCAGGAACGCTACACGCTCCAGGTTGCGCCAGAGGATTGCACTGGCTGCCGAATCTGCGTCGAGGTCTGTCCGGTGAAGAGCAAGAGCGAGGCGCGTCACAAGGCCATCAACATGGAGGCACAGCCGCCGTTGCGCGATACTGAAGCCATGAACTGGAGCTTCTTCGAGTCTTTGCCAGCGGTGGATCGGAATCGCCTCTCGCATTCGCTGGTCAAGGATGTGCAGCTACTCGATCCGCTCTTTGAATTTTCTGGAGCCTGCGCTGGTTGCGGAGAAACCCCGTACATCAAACTGCTGACGCAGCTTTTTGGCGACCGCCTCTACATTGCCAACGCTACGGGCTGCTCTTCCATCTATGGCGGCAATTTGCCAACAACTCCGTACACGGTGAACAAATGTGGACGCGGCCCCACCTGGTCGAACTCGCTTTTTGAAGATAATGCCGAGTTTGGTCTGGGTATGCGGCTAGCGCTGGATCAGCAGAAGGTATACGCAGAGCAGCTTCTGCAACGCCTGGCCCCCATCGTGGGCGACGATCTCGTTACGGCCATCTTGACGGCCCATCAATCCACTGAAAGCGAAATTGAAGCGCAGCGAGAACGCGTCAAATTGATCCGTGAAAAATTGGCAAGCGCAAGCTCCACATCTATCGACGCGCGCAGCCTACTCGCCATTGTTGACGCTCTGGTGCGCAAAAGCGTCTGGCTGGTGGGCGGCGATGGCTGGGCCTATGATATCGGCTTTGGCGGTTTGGATCATGTGCTTGGCTCTGGACAGAACGTCAAAGTGTTGGTACTCGATACGGAGACCTATTCCAACACGGGCGGGCAGATGTCCAAAGCTACGCCACGCGGTGCGGTGGCTAAGTTTGCCGCTGGCGGCAAGACCACCAGCAAAAAAGATATTGCGATGGAAGCCGTCAGCTATGGTTCCGTTTATGTGGCGCGCGTAGCGATGGGCGGCAGCGACATGCAGACAGTCAAGGCATTTCAGGAGGCTGAGGCCTACAACGGCCCAGCGCTCATCCTGGCCTATAGCCACTGCATCGCGCATGGATACGACCTGGCCTATGGCATGGAGCAGCAGAAGAATGCCGTGCTCTCTGGCTACTGGCCGTTGATGCGCTACAACCCGGCGTTGCGCGCAGAGGGTAAGAACCCCTTCTCGCTTGACTCCAGAGCGCCTTCGATTCCGCTGAAGCAGTACAGCTACCACGAGGCACGTTACACCATGCTGGCGCGCAGTCATCCGGATGTCGCCAAAAAGCTGCTCCTTGAGGCGCAGGATGATGTCGAGCGCGAATGGCGCGTCTACTCCAGTCGTGCCGCCATGCCGGGCCGAGCCGCAACGCCGAACATTGCTCCACCTGAGCCAGAAGGCGACGTTGCGCCCTTGGGCAAGGCAGAGGAGCAAGCATGATTGACCTTCGCGTCGATTATCTTGGCCTGAAATTAAAAAGCCCGCTGGTTGTTTCCTCTTCGCCCTTTAGTGAGTCGATTGAAAATATTCTGCGTCTGGAAGAGGCTGGAGCCGCTGCCGTTGTGCTCCCGTCCATCTTCGAGGAGCAGCTTGCGTTGGAAAGCAATGCGCTGGATCACGACCTGACTCGCGGCACAGAATCCTACATGGAGTCACTCAGTTACTTTCCTGCGTATGACGATTATCGGCAGGGGCAGGATGCGTATCTCAGCCTATTGCATCAGGCCAAGCGTCGGTGCGAGATTCCCATTATCGCCAGCTTGAATGGAGCCACGGCAGGTGGCTGGATTCGCTTTGCCAAAGAGATTGAGCAGGCGGGCGCGGATGCCCTCGAACTGAATACCTATTCACTGGCTACAGGATTTTTAAAAACCAGCGCCATGATCGAAGAGGGCATTGTCGATCTGGTGTATCGCGTCAAGCAGAGCACGAACATTCGGCTGGCCGTCAAGCTCTCGCCGCAGTTCACCAGCATTCCGCATCTGGCGCGACAATTGGATGAGGCCGGGGCCGACGCGCTGATCCTTTTCAATCGCTTTTACCAGCCAGATTTTGATATTGAAAATCTGAATATCATTCCCAATCTCATTCTCAGCCGCCCGGAGGAGCTACTTCTACGCTTGCACTGGGTTGCAATTCTCTACGGACATCTGCGTGCGGAGCTGGCCATTACCGGAGGCGTTCACAGCGCGGAGGACGTGCTCAAATCCATCATGGCGGGCGCGCAGGTAGCGATGACTGTCTCGGCGCTGCTGAAGCATGGCACCTCGCACCTGACAACTATGCAGGCCGATCTTGTGCGCTGGATGGAGGAGCACGAGTACGAATCCGTTCGGCAGATGCGCGGCAGCCTCAGTCGCCGGGCCGTACCGGATCCGTCCGCTTTTGAGCGCGGAAATTACATTCGCACACTGAGCAGCTACACGTTGCGCCAGAAAGCTGGGCTGCTCTGAACGAGCGAAACAGCGAAGAGAGAAACAGAAAGGCCGACGAATATTATTCGTCGGCCTTTCTGTTTCGGATGTTCTGTTCCTGCTAGCGCAGAAACAACGGTGCCAGCACGAAGGTGATAGTGCAGAGTAGTTTGATGAGTACATGAATGGATGGGCCAGCTGTGTCCTTGAAGGGATCGCCGACGGTATCGCCAACAACTGCTGCCTTGTGCGCATCTGATCCTTTGCCGCCAAGCTGGCCCGTCTCAATGTATTTCTTGGCATTGTCCCAGGCTCCGCCGCCATTGTTCATGAACAAGGCAAAAAGAACGCCGGAGATGGTACCCACCATCAGCAGACCGGCCACAGCCTCTGCGGCCAGCGTCGGATCGGCTGTCGTATCAAAGTATCGAAAACTGAAACCCACCAGCACAGGAACGCCAACGGCCAGTAGGCCGGGAGCCACCATTGCTTTGAGAGCGCCCTGCGTAACAATGTCCACGCAGGTACGGTAGTCCGGATTTTCAGTATTTTGCATGATTCCCGGACGTTCGCGAAACTGGCGACGAACCTCCTGGATCACGGTCTGCGCCACTCGACCCACAGCCTGAATTGCCAGCGCGCTAAAAAGAATGACCAGCGCCGCGCCGATCAGTGCTGCAACAAATACCGGCGGCTTGCTGAGATCAACCGTGTGAAAGACAAATGACAGGTTGCCGGTCTTCTTTCGCATCAACTCCGTTATGGTGTCGAGATAGGCAGAAAAAAGCAGAAACGCGGCCAGTGCAGCCGAGCCAATAGCGTAGCCCTTGGTTAGCGCCTTGGTGGTGTTGCCAATGGCATCCAGGCGGTCGGTACGCCGGCGAACTTCTTCAGACGCGCCAGACATTTCCACGATGCCGCCAGCGTTATCGCTGATCGGCCCAAAGGTATCCATCGCCAGAATGTAGGCCGCCGTCGCCAGCATCCCCATTGTGGCAATGGCTGTGCCAAAAATTCCAGCGCCTCGCACACCTGGCAAGGCGTGCTGGCCGCAGTAGTACGAGCCAAGAATCGAAGCGGAGATGGCCAACACCGGCAGAGCCGTGGACTCCATGCCTACGGCTAACCCGCTGATGATATTGGTAGCCGCACCGGAGAGTGATGCTTTGGCGATCGACAACACAGGGCGGTAACGGTACTCCGTGTAGTACTGCGTGATCCAGACAAACAGGAAGCAATTGACCATGCCGATGATACCAGCGGCAAAGAACCAGAGATTGTTGTGCAGCAGATAGCGGACTGCGAGATAAAAGCCGATCATAGAGAAGAAAGAAGCAACCAGATAACCGCGATTGAGGGCGGCCATCGGGTCTTCCTCTTCATTTTTTAGCCGGACGATCAGGATGCCAAGGATCGATCCGATCAATCCAAAAGCGCGAGCGACAAAGGGAAAGAACAGGCCTAGAATGCCGAATTTTTTAAAGAGCACGACCGCAAGAATCATCGCGCCGATATTTTCCGCAGCGGTCGATTCAAAAAGATCGGCACCACGACCAGCGCAATCACCCACGTTGTCGCCAACCAGATCAGCAATTACGGCAGGGTTGCGCGGATCGTCTTCGGGAATTCCTGCCTCGACCTTGCCGACTAAGTCCGCGCCTACATCGGCGGCCTTGGTGTAAATGCCGCCGCCCAGTTGCGCAAACAGCGCTACAAAGCTGGCACCGAAGGCAAAGCCAACAATCTCATATGGAACCTCCAGCGGATGGTTCATGCCGCCGAAGGCCAGAAACAGAATGCCCACGCCCAACAGCGACAGCGAGACGACGGACAGGCCCGTAACAGCTCCGCCGCGCAGGGCAAGCTGGAAGGCTCGGTTCATGCTGGTGGCTCCAGCCGCAGCCGTGCGCAGATTGGCGCGGATGGAAACCAGCATGCCAGAAATGCCCGCCAGCCCGGAGCAGACCGCGCCTACAAAGAACGCGACGACCGTGCGCCAGGCCAGATCAAGTCCCTTGGTGTAGAAATAAATTCCGAAGATCAACAGCGCGACAACCACACTGAGGCTATAGATTGTTTTGTACTGGCGTCGTAGAAAGGCCTCTGCGCCTTCTTTGATCGCCGCAGCAATCTGCTGCATGGCGGGAGTTCCCTTGTCCGCAGCCAGCACCTGCCTTGCGAACAACCCAGCGACGATGAGCGACAATACGCTAACGGCAAGAAAAAACCATACCCAGGCGGTTACAGTCACAGTTTCTCTCCTGACAACGTCGTTCGTCTCTTCGCGTCCGGGTTCCTGTGCGCAAAAGTTGCGGAGCGTTCAGGAACCCTTTTGCGAGAACCCCTGACCATAGCAACAAATCAGAAAGAAGGCTGTGATGGGGAACACACAATCGGTATTTCTGGCGTGTGGATGAGAGATTTTTAGCTTTTCGGCGCGGTGCTGGCTTGGTTTTGCTCGAGCTTGGCTAACACCGAATCCGGACAGCCCTGCCAGGATGCCTGCGGCTCGTTGCCTAGATAGGGCAGATCGCGTATGCCCATCTCGCTGGTGTAGTAGCCGCTCAGCACCAGATCGCGCAGACGATTAAAAAATTCCACGGCGCGTGCATCCTCTGGCGCAGCTTTCTGCGCATACGCAATACTGTCGAGGATTTGCGCCTGCTGGTTCGGCGCGCAATCCACAAAATTGTGCTGGAAGGCGTGTAGACACGCGGCATCCAGCCATGCCAATCCATAGCGAATTTCTGTCAAAAGATCGCCGCGTTGAAAATCCAGCCAGTCGTCCAAAAACTCTGGCACGTCGGCATCACTGGCACTGCCAGAATTCTCATCTGCCGGAATGATCCAATCGCTCAACACCTGCACGGTTTGCCACTCGTGAGGATTGAGAATTTTTGGCTGATACGCATTTCCATCCGTATCTCCGATATCTTCGGCGGCAGACTCCGGCAGCATTCTGGCCACCTGCGCGGCCAGGGATGACATCGACATCCAGCCAACGACGGGCGCAACCATCATCATCTTCAGGATGGCGCGGCGCTGCATACACAACCTGCGATTTTTAGCTTTCTTCTCTTCCATCTTGTCCTCCTGCAATGGCGACAATCCTTCCGCGCTAAACATTCTGCATCCTCACCTGAGTCGTGATGTACTCCGAGGTGCGCCAGGCCAGCGCCAGAATCGTGAGCGTAGGATTTTTATCCGCAAGACTCACGAACGGCGCTCCATCCGCAACAAAAAGATTCTTGCAGTCCCAGGCCTGGCAGTGTGAATTGAGCACCGAGGTTTTTGGATCTCTGCCCATGCGAGCGCCGCCCACTTCATGAATTGCCTGACCGCCGCGCGAGATGCCTCCCGTCTTCTTGGGTTCGGAGAATGCAATGGCCTGGCCGCCCGCAGTCTGAATGATCTCCTGAAAGGTTTGCTGCATATGGCGCGCCATCTGTACCTCGTCATCGCCCCATTGGAAGTGAAATTTCAGCGTCGGAATTCCCCAGCGATCCACAATTTTTTCGTCGATCTCGCAGTAACTCTGCGCGTTGGGAATCATCTCGCCGCGCCCATGGAAATTAATGAAGGAACCGTAAAGTCGGCGGCTCTTTTGCTTGAGCGGAAGTCCGTAGCCCTCGCCTAGAAAACGTCCAGCCTCCTGCAAGCTTCCCAGTTCCGGCATTCCTCTGCGGCCTCCGTCGAACTCAATGTGATAACCGCGAGAAAACGGCAGCGTGTGCTGCTGCGCATACTTCGACCAGGGCATGTAGAGGTGCATTCCACCCACGCCATCTTCGTTGTGCGGCGGCAGATCCATCAGCGCAGGAAAAAATCCATTCACGTCCGACATGACGGAATCCATCAGGTAGCGACCCACCAGACCGCTGGAGTTGGCCAGTCCGTTGGGATGACTCGTACTGCGCGAGTTCAACAACAGCCGAGCCGTTTCACATGCACTGGCGGCCAGAACCACCACCTTGGCGCGCACCGTCACCTCCTGCCCTGTAACTTTGTCGATGTACGAAACACCCGTGGCTCGACCATCGGGGCCAGTCAAAACTTCGCGCACCATCGCTTGCGAGCGTATCTCCAGGTTGCCCGTCTCTCTAGCCGGAAACAGCAACGTGGTGGGCGAAGTAAAGTTCGATCCCATCTTGCAACCGCGATTACACTGCGCGACAAAATGGCAGGCTGGTCGTCCATGCAGAGGGCGCGTAAGAACCGCAAGACGCGAAGGAATGCAGGGGACCTGGAGACTCTTGCAGGCCTTCTGCACGAGCTTTTCATAGCAGCGCGGCGCGGGCGGCGGCAGATACTTTCCATCAGGAAGATTTTCCATGTTCTCGACGGAACCAAAAACACCAATCAACTCTTCGGTCTTGTCGTAGTAGGGGGCGAGTTCTTCATACGAGATAGGCCAGTCGAAGCCCTTGCCATCGCGACTGTACGGCTTAAAATCATACGGGCCATTACGCAGGGAGATGCGCCCCCAGGCGTTGGTGCGACCTCCCAACATGCGGGAGCGAAACCACATCCAGTCACTGCCCGGCGCATTCGAATACGGCTCGCCCTCAATCTCCCAGCCGCCAACAACGGCATCAAAACCGCCAAAGGGCTGCGTAGCGCAGGCTCCGGCGCGATGCGGCGCGTCATAAACCCACTCCAGCCACTTGGAATCTTTGGCCGCGTCGTACCAGCCACCAGCCTCCAGCATCAGGCACTTGGCTCCGGCCTGCGTCAGAGTGTGGGCAGCCATGCCACCGCCCGCGCCAGAGCCGACGATGATGACATCGTAGGGATCAGAACTGGTTCGGGAGTTAGGGCTTTCGTATGTCATGGCGTAACCTCAGAGATCGTCACGGAATTTTGTTGTGGCTCCGTTCGGACGGGATGCAGTCGAACAAGATGAACTCTCGTCGCATTGTTGCCTTCGTTGTCGAAGGTGATGGTTCCAGAAGCACCAGAAAAATTCTTTACACGCGCAAGTTGATCGCGCACGCGCGCGCGATTGGAGCCAGCCACGCGCAGCGCGCGCACAAGCAAGCACACAGCATCATAGGTCTCGGCTGCCGCAGAGCTGGGATCGGCTCCCGTAATGGCGCGATAGCGGCGCGCAAATTGCTCTGGAATTTTTGTATTCTTCGCATCGGAGGATACAGTCCAACTATTGGTGCCCGTCTGCACGTTGGCGTCCAGCACAGCCTGTTGCGAAAGATAAATCGGAACGCGAGGTTGCAAGGTTTCGAGTGCTTGCAACACCGCATCGGTTGTCTCCGGTTGCGTCCACAGGAGAACAGCCTCTGGCATTTTCACTTGAACGCGAGCCGATAACGAGGCAACCTCCGGCTGCAAAGAATTCAGGACAAGCGCATCAGGCGCTCGATCTCCCAGTTGTCTGGCTGCTTGCTGGAATGCCTGGCTGCCTGCGCGTCCATCGTGATCGCCCTCCGTGACGAGCAGAACGTTTTTGAAGCCGCGCTTGCTATAAATTTCCTGCATCATCAGTTGCGCCTGCTGCGCATCACTTGGCCCCAGACGAAAAATCCAGGGAACATTCACCTGCGTGGTTGTCGCATCGGCAGCGAGCGTGAGGATAGGAACGCCAAGGCGATTACCCATCTGCTCGCTGATGTGGGCCACGTCTCCATGCGCTGAAGTAATTATGGCCACGGCCTGCTCCTTCAGGACAAGGCGCAGCAGCGCATCTGAAATATGCGCCCAGGATGGGCCACTCTCATCGCCAACCACCAGCGTCACACGGTGTCCATCGCGCAGAGAAGTGCGGGCCGTATCGCGCAACGCTATCTGCGCGGCGGCAACCATTGCATCTCCCTGAGCCTTTTGCGGCCCGTGCAGTTGAGCAAGTAGTCCGAGGTGAATCTCACTTCCAGAAAGATTGTAGGCAGGCTCGCGCGCAGGCCCAGCGTAGCTCACACCTTTTTCTGCGATGGAGGCATACGGCGGCGCAGGATTATTTCTAGCCTGCTTTTTTTCTATTGAGTTATTTTTCTTCCAGTCTGTGCGCAACTCCGGCCAGTAGACAAATTTTCCTTGCCGTACCTGAGCAAAGGTGACGGGGGCAATGTTATTCAGAGCGTAATCAAAAAACGCCGTGCCGCTGACCCCGGCATACGACTGCATTTCATAATCGCGCAGCGCATCCATAATGCGGCCACGATTCAGTCCAGCCTTTTGAATCGCACCCAGCAGAATGTTCATGCCATCGAAGGCATAGGCGGCGTAGGCATCCGGCTCCTCGTGAAAGCGCGCCTGATAGTGCTGGCGAAACTGCTGCCATTTCGGATCGGTGCGCGTTGGATCGAGCGGCGTGACGACAACCAGACCCTCCGCAGCAGGCCCGGCAATCTGCATCACCTCTGGATGCGCGACGCGGCTGCTGCCAAAAACAGGCTGCTGCATGCCCATCGCGCGCATCTGCTTCAGTATCATTCCCGCTTGCTGCGCGTCGCCCCAGATCATCAGCCCATCAATGCCGGTTGCATTCAACGTGTGCAGTTGCGAGGAGAAATCTGTGTCGGTTGGCTTGAACTTCAAGACCACATCCGGCTGGTGCTTCATGCGCCGCGCCGTGTCAAAAAATATCCGGTCGCCCTCTCGGCCATAGCGATTGTTCACTTGCAGCAGGCCAATTTTTTTTAGCTTGCGCTGGTTAAAGATGTAATCGGCCAGCGCGTAGCCCTGCTGCCGGTCGTCGGGAAAATCGTGCATCAGCCAGGGAATGCGCGTCTCCGTCACCGTGGGATCGTTGGTCGCCGTGTCCATGATGGGCAGCTCCAGCTTCAAGGTGGCGCGCAGTTCAATGTGCGTGGAGGCGGAATCGACCGAGCCAAACATTGCCCAATCTTTTTCGCGGACGCGCATATCTACAAGTGCCATCGAAGACGCGCCCCAGAGCGGCAGATCGTCATGCACCAGCAGTGCAAAGGGTTTGCCGTGATCGCCGCCACGCGCATTGGCCTCCTCGACGGCCAGTTGCGCGCCGTGCAGCATGGGAATTCCATACGTCGAATCGTAATTTTCCTTGTCCAGCGGGCCGAGAAAGCCAATGTTGACGGCCTGCAACTGCGCCAAGTTGCCATCGGGAGCGCTGCGCGCTCCGCCGTCGTAGCCCAGCGTGCTGGGCGCGACATACCACTCCTGATACGGCTTGCGGAAGCGCTGAAACGGAACTGCCTGCAGCGGCATGTTGGCATATGGAGCCGCAGCAGCAGGTTGTTGCGGATTTTTTTTCGCAGCGTGTTCTGTGATGACAGGCTGCGCCGTCGCCTGAGCCAGCGCAACTCGTGGCCATGCGAAATTCGCCAGCACCCCAGCCAGAATCAAGGCCAGCATACAGGCTAGGGTGTGGAGCCGAACTCTCTCCGTGCTTCGTATCTGCATCATCGAAATTTCCTCGCCTGTTTTTTGCGCTAAGCCCTGCCTTGGCTCTTTAGCCAATGTTGCGGGCAGAGGTATGGGGCTGCTCTTCCGATTCAAAGATGACCATCGCTTCCATCTCCACCAGCAGACTGGGCCAGCAGAGAATGGCCTGAATTCCCGTCGAAGCTGGCAGAACATCCAGCGCCTGCTGCCTGAAGAACTCTGTGCGAATTTCGTTGAAGGCCTCGTAGTCGCGCTCAATGTCGCGCAGGTAGCAGGTCGTACGCACAACATCCTTCCACGTCGCGCCCTCGGACTTCAGCAGCGCGGTAATGTTTTGATAGGCGCGCCAGGTCTGCGCGCGAAAATCTCCCCGATGCACGGTCTGGCCTTCATCGCTGACGCTTGCAGTGCCAGAGATCAGCAGAATGGTGATGCCTTTAATGTCCAGGCGCAGGCCGCGGGAAAAGGAAGAAGGACGCTGGTAGTGAAAGGCCTCATTCAACATCTGCGGCGCGCTGATGGCTTTTTTTGAAACAGGTTTATGAACCTTGTGTGAGGGGAGGGTTACGGAAGTTTCGGCTACAGTCTGACTCATACAGTTCTCCTTGTTTTTGCATTGCAGTTTGAATTACGGTTGGCGAATGCCGTGGCTCAAGCCTTGAGCCGTGGCTACCCAGATGTCGTTACCTTGAAAATCCATATTGACGGTGTAGTTGTGCGCCAGCGAGGTCGGCGTCTCCATCCTGCGCTGCTTGCCATCAGGAGATGTGATAAGAATCTCGCCGCGCCCGGTCTTTTTGTTAGGCCGGTACGTGACCCAGGTGTTCGTCTTGTAGTCCAGTTCGCTGAGACCTTTTTGCGTGCAGGCCCAGACTTCGTTGCCGCGCGTCTTGGCTCCGTTGACGAAGTTGGAGATCAGGCCGCTGTCCTTGGTCAGGTAGTTGTGCCAGTTCCGCCCATCGTAGCCGCTCAATCCAAAGTAGGTGGAGGCCCAGAACATGTTTGTATCCGGGTTGTAGGCCACCGTGCTGACAATGTTGTGGATCAATCCCTGATTGCGATACAGCACAATTTCCATCTCGCCATCGGGATCGGTGTAGGGTCTCCAATACTGTCCCGCAATGTCGTAGACAATCACGCCGCCGCCCCAGGCCGCGATGTACACCTTCTTTGCACTTACTGCGATGGAGTAGGCCCAGGGTTCATTGAAAGGCGCGTTCGTCTCGTTGAAGATCGACCAGCTCCCGTCGTAGGTATTCAGGCGGCTGGCTCCGGCAGCGGTGGCCAGCCAAACATATTTCCCCTGCACGGCCACGCCGTAGACCAGATCATTGGCCAGACCGCTCGACATACTGGTGTAGTTGCGAAACTGTCCGGCAGAGTAGACACTGGCTCCGCCAAAGGCTGCAATCCACACATCGCCCGACTGCGGATCGACAGCGATGGACATCACCACGTCCGAGACCAGCCCATCCGCAGTGGTAAAGATTTTTTTTACGCGACCATCTTCAAGCAGCACCAGACCGTGCTCAGTTCCGGCCCAGACGCGCGAACCATCTACGGTTACGCAAAAAACTTCGCCAGCGGGGAAACCATTTTTCTGCGTGTAGTTCACCCACTTCGTGTACAGAGGAGGATTCTGCGCCGAGGCGCAGGCCGTCACCAGCGCCAGCAGTCCTGGTACCAGCCAGGCGCATCGACGTGATATCGTGCGATGGTTCCATTTCCTTTGCAAGATCATCGACTGCCTCCTCTATAAGGTCTTCAAAAACTCAATCAGGTCGTTCAACTGCACTTTGTCCATGTCGGAGGTGATGCCATGCTGGTCATCCGGGTTGAACTTCGTCCAGATTTCTTCCAAATCCTGCGCCTCGCCATTGTGCAGATAGGGCGGCTTCATCGCGACACCCTCCAGTTGCGGCACGTCAAAGGACTGGATGGTGTCATACTTGGTCGCCGTGCCCACGTTCATCAACACGCGCGAGGTGTAGTGCGAAAGCGGCGAGTGGCAGAAGTAGCAGCGATCCTGCGGCGGAATTAGAGCACCCGCGTTAGTGCGCGTGCGAAAGAAAATTGCCTGTCCTCGCGTCTGGGACTCCGTCAACTGGCCGTTGCGACCCAGATGCGGACTGTGTGGCAGGCGCAGCGAAAGAATAAATCCCGCCAGGTCTTCCACCTCTTTGGGGCTGAAACCCTGCGATCGAAAAATGTAGCTGGCCGAGCGCGGCCCATCCTGCGTTTCAAGATTTGGATTTTTACCATTCCATTTGAACGGCGAGGTGCCATCAATCCCCAGCAGGGTTTTGTTCTCGACTACATCGCGACCCAGTTGTGGAGTCTCCAGACTCCAGGCCAGACCGTCGGAAAGTCCTTGATGCGGATGGCAGGTGGCGCAGGCCATCTGTCCCTGCTCGCAACGACTAGCCGAATAAAAAAGCTGCTGGCCGCGCCGCAGATGCGTGATTGTCTTCGGCCCGCCCAGATCAATGGTTGCGGTGACCTGCATCGTTCCCAAATCGACAACGCTCACGGTGTCGTCCATGCGATTGGCGATGTAGGCGAACCGGCTGTCTGAGGAGACTACAACTGCCGTTGGATTGCGTCCCGTATGCAAGCGCTGCGCGACAAACTGGTGCGCCAGATCCAGGCGGTTCGCCAGCGCCTCCGGTTGCAAGGCAGGCGCGGCGCGCAACACATGATTCAACTGCGCGACATCCAGAATGGAAACAATGTTGGCACCGGAAGCCGTCACCAGCGCCCAGCGCCCATCCGGCGACACCGCGCTGCCAAAATCATCGGCGTAATCCTGATCGATATCATCCAGCAGAACTTCGGCAACCTGGTACTTTTGTCTTGTAGGCCGAATCACGGCAACGCCATGCGTCAAATACCAGCCCTGATGAATCTGCACCAGCGGATTCAGATTTTTTGGCTGCATAAAAGGAACCAGCACCGCACCGCCTGCGCTGGCTGGCATCTCCGCAATCTGGCGAAGCTGAATTACACCCGGAATCTCGACACGCGCCGCCACCCTTTGTTCATTGGGATCGATCACGGTCAGTTCCGAGGTAGGCGGTTGATTGTACGGCCCATGCGCCAGCAGGTTGGCCACGTAAATACGCTGGCCATCGCGAGAAAGCGCAAGATACTCTGGAAAATGTCCAGCGCGCAGACGCTTGATCTCGTTTCCCGTTGCCAGATCAATCAGCGAAATGTCGTCACTGAGCGTGTTGGCTACATACAGCACCTTGCCCGCGCGGTCAGTCGTTACTCCCACCGGCGCAGCTCCTGTTGCCAGCGTGCGACGAAGCTGGAAGCTCTCTGCGTCAATCTCAGTAACGGTATCGTCCCATTCATTGGAGACATAGAGCGTCTTGCCATCGGGTGCAATCGCAATCGCTCGCGGCGTATGACCCACGCGAAGCTGTCGCGTCACGTTGCGCGTGCGCGTGTCCACGGCCAGCAGGCGATCTCCATCCTCGCAGACCACATAGAGCCAGCGTCCATCTGGGGAAAGTTGCAGCGCGACCGGACTCAGATATTGCAGCTTCGATCCCGCCGCTACATGCTGACTTTCGATGGAGGAGGCGGCCACGGAGGCATTGCGCGACGCGCTGACCAGAAGCATTGTGAAGAGTGCTGCCAACGAACCCGTGAGTATGCGTCCAAGATTCCTGCACCCGTACTGCAACGCGAAACATTTTTTATTTTCTGAAGGCACCCTCATTGCGCCTTCCTCGCCGCTGGCGCAGAAGCAGCAGGCGCTGGCTCGGTCACGGTCAGAATTTGGTCTGCCTGAATATGTGTGAGTGTCTGCACCGTTCCGCTGGGCCAATGCAAAATCAGCGTGTCAACAATTGCGTGCTGACCCAATCCAAAATGTGGGCGCGGATCGTTCTGCGAAAGATAGCCGCTCTGCGGCGTTGCCTGGAGATACTGGTGCTGACCATCGCTAATGGCCTCCAGACTGGTGCCGTAGCCATCGCGATTGCTGCGCGTTCCTACCAGCTTAATGGTCAGCCAGTGATTGCGTTTCCCTGGTGGAGGGGTGTTATGCAGCAGAATGCCTTCGCCCTGCAACGTCGTGATGTAGGCATCGGTGTAGCCATCGTTGTCGTAGTCGGCAAAGCACGCGCCCCGGCCAACAACTTTTTCTTTGAAGAAGCCTCCGGCCTGCGTGGAGACATCCGTAAAGGCTCCCTTGCCGTTGTTGCGCAACAGAACGGATTCCATCGGCACTAGCCAGGTCATGCCACCATTCACAATGAACAGGTCTTTCCACCCATCGTTGTCAAAGTCGAAAAATCCGCTGGCCCACCCAGCATACTGGCCGGAGACTGCGCCCACGCCGCTTGGGTCGGTCACATCCTGAAACGGGCCGCCCGCCTTGCCGGGATTGTGGTAGAGCCGGTGGTAGCGCGCATCGGAAACAAATAAATCCTGCCAGCCGTCGTTGTCGTAGTCGCCAAAGACCGGCCCCATCGCCGTAGCCGCTTCGCCATTCTGTCCGTAATCCACGTTCAGCGTGGAGGCGACATCGGTAAACGTCCCATTGTGATTGTTGTGATAAAGAAAGCTGGCCATCGTGTCGTTAGCTACATAGATGTCGGGCCACCCGTCATTGTCGTAATCTCCAACGGCCACACCCATCGCGCGGCCCGGTTCGCTAGCGATTCCCGAAGCCTGCGACACATCCGTAAAAGTTCCATCCCCGTTGTTGTGGAAGAGACGATTTACCTCTGGCGTATAGCTCAGCGGCCCAGGATAGTGCTCGGCGGAGTAGTAAAGCTGGTAGCCAGATTCAAACTTCAGATAGTTGCCGACAAACAAATCTAGTCGCCCATCCCGGTCATAATCCAGAAAGGCCGCGCCTGTGCCGAAGTACGGATCGTCCACGCCCGCCTTGGTGGTTACGTCGGTAAATGTTCCATTGCCGTTATTGTGATACAGAATGGCGGAGTTGTAGTTGGTGACGTAAATATCTTCGTGCCCGTCATTATCAAAGTCGCCGACCGTCACGCCTACGCCAAAGCCCTTGCCCGGTACGCCCGCCTGCGCTGTCACGTCCGTAAAGGTGCCATCGCCGTTGTTGCGATATAGATGATTGGTTGCATTTACGCCATCGGGCGTGGAGTGATTTGTCAGACCCTCCACATGCCGCCCATTCACCACGTACAGATCGAGCAGGCCGTCATTGTTGTAGTCGAACCAGGCACAACCGGAGCCAGTTCCCTCCAGAATTGTGCGCAGATCTTTTTCTCCGAACGAGTGCCGAAAGTGAATGCCAGATTTTGCCGTCATATCTTCAAACTGGGGCAGGGACGCAGGCGACGGCGCGGCCACGGCCTGTGCGAGCAGGCCGCACGATGCCAGCAGAAAAGCTCCGGCGGGCAGCAGAACCGCGATTTGATAGCGAAGATTTTTCATCCGTCTTAGTGATCCTTCTTCGCTGTGTTGGGATGTGCAGTAATCCCCACGGGCGTGGGCGTATCGAAGCGTTGCAGCGTAAGCGGCCAGTGATTCTCTGGCGCAAGAGCGGGATTCTCATGGCATCCCAAACATCCTCGGTCTTCGCCCGGACGCGCCCAGATCCAACTTTTTTGTTCGCGTATTACTGCACCGTGAGCATCCAGCAGAGCAAAGCGAATCGGTGTGTCAGCCGGCACCGTCACATAGAAGGAACCATCCTTCTCCACCGGTGCATTGCCCAGAATGTGCTCCTGATTGTCTGGCCCCAGCGCGAAGACCCGTACCTGTGTAATCGACCTGGTAATGCGACCTTGTATCGCATCCGAAGAAGCATAAGAGTTGAGGCAAAGAACGCGCCCGGTTTGTAATTCTAGATGCAGAATGCTTGGGAATGACAATGGAGCCGTGTGCGGCGCGAGAGATGCCCGCGACCCATTTGCCCCAGAGAAAGTTTCACTTGCGACTGCACTGCCCGGCGGAAGCAGATGGAGTCCTGTGCCATCGGGACGCATCACGTAGAGCGCGCGATGGCTCGTTCCGTTGGCATCTACTCGGAGCGGCAATTCAGCCGAAATTAGAATGCGCCCGCTGTGCAGAACCCGCTCCACCTGAAAATTTCCAGGGCCAAAGGTAATGGCATGGGCATTCTCGCCATCCCGCTGGGAAACATAGAGGGTTGACTCGCCCTGCGAACCCGTTCCGCGAATGACCATATACACGATCTGATTGAGGGGAAGATAGGCGCCTTGCAGGCAATCGCCAGAGCAATGCGTAATCTGGCGCAGGTTGGAGCCATCTGCAGCCATCTCCCATATCTGCCAGCTAGAACCTTTTTCCTTTTGCCCGGAGAAAAGCATGCTGACCCCGTCGAAGGAGATCTGCGGGTAGGCGACAGCGAAAAACTGTTGGGTCATATTGGACGGAATGCGTGGTGGCTCTTCCGTTGTTATGTGTATCAGACGGCTTCCTTGCGGAAACGGCTGGACTAGATCTGCGCTCACAGCCTGCGGAATCTCAATGAACCCAGCCCGTAAATATGAATCGCTGTTTTTTGCCGCGTGACCTTCGGTCGAAATCTGCAACGCGCTGGATGCAACTGCAAAGGCCAGAAGCGCGGCCATGGCTCCGACGCTACCGCACACCTTCACGCTCTTTCTCCGAACCATTAAACTACTTTTATGCAAGGTTGATTATTTCCTGTAATCTATGAAGTGAAAAGTAGATACTACGGAGATATTTTTACTTTGTCATGGATAGAATGATGGATATTTTTATCCACCAATATGTTGATGGAATGTACATGGAAACCACTATTAACATTGATCACTTAAAGACATACATTCGATGTAATTGCTTCGAAGAAGTACGACCGTGACAACTATCACACAACTACATTGTTTTACATTTTTAAAATGTACATACCTATTGCCTGCAAGTTTAAACATTTAGCAACAGAATAGTTAATAATGGATAAAACTAACTACCATTTTTAAACCATTAACGTGATGTCGATCACAACTATTTCGCAAATAGAAATCTATATGTATTTTTATTTTTTCCACACATGCCACTTACATCTATTTGAGACCTGAACCTACTTCACATATTTCCGCATGATTCGGATTCTTAACGACCCCCTACAATCTTCCAATTCCGATGCCAATTACATACGTCACAACGCCTTCAACCGCACCGATCATTGTCATCTCCAGACCACTGCTCCACCAGGGACGAATTGTAATGAGAGATTTAGAGGCCCCTACGGCGAAGTGCGCCACCAGCGAGATAGCAGCAGCCCAAAGAACGGCGGAGATTCCAGTCAAAAAGAAAAATGGAAGTATGGGAATGAAGGCTCCAATAGCCGTAGATAGTGCGCTGGAATAGGCAGAGTTCCAGGGCTGGCGCAACCGTTCTTCCGTAGTATTCAGCCGCTCCTGCGCCAACATGCGCACAAATTTTTTCTTGTCGCGCGCCAGATACTCCACAAAACGATCTGCCTCCGCAGCGGGCAGACCACGCACCTGATAGCTGAGAGATAATATCTGGCGCGCCTCTGGTTCGTTGTGCGCAAACGCATCGCGCTCGCGCGCAAACTCCGCAGCAAAAATTTCGCGCTCACTCTTTGCTGACAAATACGCGCCCGACCCCATTGATAACGCGCTGGCGATCATGCCGGCCAATCCCGATATCAAAACATATCTGCTATTGCCGAGCGTGGCTCCAGAGACGCCGGACACGATGCCGAAAATAGCGCCCAGGCCGTCATTCACGCCATAAATGGCATCGCCAATCCAGCCCGGGGTATGAGGTCGCCCCCCTTGCCGCGCGGTTATCAACTCATTCAGAGCCTGTTGTGCTGCTTCTGGAAATGATGGAGCAAGCGGTCTGCGATCTCGAATCAGATCGACCAGCATCTGATGATGCTCCTGAACGCTGGCAATTACTTCTTTCAAAATGGCAATGCTGGGTTCGTCCTGCAGTTCGTGCAATTGCCGCGTATACCGAGCAGCGGAACGGCTTTCATCGCGCTCAATGCGACGAAGCACCACATCCTGGCCGCTCACGCGATTGGCGAGCGTGTCCGCCGTTCCGGTCAGAGGACCGTGATAGGTCGGCTCCGCGCCGCCGAGCACGCGAATGCGCTCTGCCCATAACTGCGCGTGATACTTTTCCCCGGTGGCCAACAAGTGCAATGCACGGCATCGCTGCGGATCGGCTTCTCGCTCCGCAAGCGTTTGATAGGTGGAATACCCGCGCATCTCTGCCTGCCAGTTCCCTGTCAGAATTTCCAGCAGATGCGTTCGGGTATCTTCGGCAATCGATTCTGACACCGTAGTCGAAACTCTCCTGACGGTTTTTTACATGTGTGCACAATTTTTTTGTGCAGTTTAACTCGCCATTGGAGAAACATCCGTGCCGGCCCTGGGCTGGTAAGGACAGAATGGATCGCTGGCCAACGCATCGCCGGTGTAAGCAAAGGCGCGAGCCCGCGAGCCACCACAGAGCGTGCGATATTCGCATTGCCCGCATTTTCCTTTGAACTGGCTTGGCGTATGCAGTGCGCGAAAAACCGGAGAATTACGGTAGATATCCACCAGATGCCCGGTGCGGATGTTGCCCGCCGTCAACGGCAAAAATCCTGCGGGGTACACATCCCCTTTATTAGAGACAAACATAATTCCGTGTCCATCGCGAATTCCAAATCCCCGATACACAGACGTGCGCTCAATCTCTGCAGAAAGCATTCCCTCCTCGCGCATACGATTCAGCGCAACGCGGCGATACGAAGGCGCCTCCGTAGTTTTAATCGCAAACGGAGCCACGCGAGCGAGATCATAAATCCAGTGCATCCATTCCTCACCCCGCTCCGCTGTGATAGGTTGCAGCATTTTGCCACGACCCACCGCAATCAGAAAAAACAGGCTCCAGCGCATTACCTGCGTTGTCTTGAGCAATTCATAGATGGCAGGCAAATCTTCTGCCGTCTCTTCCGAAACCAGCGTGTTGATCTGGACAGGCATCCCCAATTTCGCGGCATCCTGCGCTGCGCGCATCGTCCAGTCAAAACAACCTTCCACGCCGCGCACCGCTTCATGCCGCGCGGCGTTGGAGCCATCTAGACTGAGACCCAGGCTCTCCACGCCATGACTCTTCAACGTTTCCAAAACCTGAAACGTTAACCTTGGAGTCGCGCTGGGAGTAATAGAAACTGTCATCCCTAATGCGCGGGCCTCGTCAATCAATTCGTATACATCTGGCCGCTCGAGAGGATCGCCACCGGTCAGAATCAGATGTGGCATCGGCTTGCCGAAGGCGACCATCTGCCGCAACAGCGATCTGCTTTCTTCGTGCGTCAACTGATTCGGATGAGGCGTAGAGACAGCCTCCGCGCGACAGTGCCGACAGGCCAAAGCGCAGGCCTGCGTCATCTCCCAATACACCAGCATGGGATTTTTCGCATAATCAGGCACGCCATGATGACGCGGAATAGAAGTAGAGGAGGAAACGTTATTTTTGTTCAGTGAAGGAACCACGGTAATGCCTCCATTGCTCGATACAAAGAGTCGACGCGATGCTTCTGTCATACGGCCACACACCTGTTCATGCTGTATTTTTTTGCGACTGCTTCCGCCACAGTGATGCCGCTTCGAATACAGTCGGGAATCCCGGCTCCGTGATACGCGGCACCAGCAAGATGCAGACCAGAATGTTGCGCAACGCAATCTTCGATCGCAGACACCAGCGACTGGTGCCCCACCTCATACTGTGGATTTGCCTTGTGCCAGCGATAGGCTTTAGCAAAAATAGGTGTTGCGGTTATTCCCATCGTCGTGCGCAACTCCTGCCGCGCCAACTCCACCAGAGCCACTTCACTCCGCTCCGCAATCTCCTCAGCGCGTGCGCCACCAATAAAAACGCGAATTAGCACGTCATCTTCTGGAGCACGGTCTTTAAATTTTTTCGATGACCAGGAACATGCTGTGATTTTCCGTTGCTCGCTGTGCGGAACGACAAAGCCAAAACCATCCATTGGATGAGGAATTTCTTTGCGTTTGAATGCGAGCGAAACTGTTGCAGTGGAAACATAACGAATCATGCGCAGATGCGCCGCCAAATGAGAGTCTACAACTTGCACCAAATTGGCAGTCCCATACGCAGGCGTGGAAAAAATAATTTCGTCCGCCAGCATCTGCTCCCCGTGATTCACGTCGATGCGGTACCGGTCACCTTTGCGCGTTACAGCCAGAACATTGCGACCGAGCAGGAGCGTCCCCGGGTGCAGCTTTGTAACCAGCGCATCGATCATCTGCTGCAATCCGCCGCGCAGGGTCATAAACATGGAAGCGGGCGCGCGGCTGGAGTCAGTCTGCGCTGCCTTTTTCTCTCGTGCCTGCTTTTGCAGCATCATTCCACGCAGCAGGCTGCCGTGCTTTTTCTCCATCTCCAGAAAAAGAGGAAATGTACTTTGCAGGCTGAGTGTCTCCGGGTCAGCAGCATAGATGCCCGCCATCAACGGCGCAGCAATCTTATCAAGCGCCTCCGCGCCAAGCCTTCTGCGCACAAAACTGGCCAGACTTTCATCTTCATCCGTAGTGCGCGACGGAAGGAACAGCTCCATCCCCATCCGCAACTTTCCTGGCCAGGAGATCAGGTTTGACCGCAGAAATGGCAGAATCATAGTGGGGGCCATCAGCATCATGCCTTCTGGCATGGGATACAATTTATCCCGGCTCCATACATAAGTTGGGTGCTTGGTGCTGTTGGTTCCTATCAGGCGATCTTCCAGACCCAGAGAACGACATAAATCCGTTGCTTCAGTTTTGTAAGTGATAAAAGAATCTGGCCCGCCTTCGACAACAAAGCCATTCTCGTGCGCGGAGATAATTCTTCCACCAGGTCGAGATGCGCTCTCCAGAATTGTGATGCGGATCGAATCGCCCGCGTACTGCTGTAAAAAATACGCAGTCGCGAGTCCAGAAATTCCCCCGCCGATGATAGCTACATTGGTCATCACGCTTGAATCACTCATCTGCAAACTCTCCGACAGAAGCAAGGCTTCCAAAGCCCCGGTCGAGAATCTACGAATGTGCTTATACTAACGAGCGCGCATTTGCCTTGCGGTGATCTAGGTCACATAAGTTTTGTGCGATTCGACGCAGAATGGCATAGATGCAACCGCTTGACGGCATAATGAAGGCGTGGCCGACACATCCGTCAAACATTACAAAACTGATACGTCCCATCATGTTGCAAGATGAAATGATGTAAAAGCTATGAGTGAATATCCGATCATAATTCAGGGCGGCATGGGCGCAGGCGTATCCAATTGGCGACTTGCTCAGGCCGTATCGCGACTCGGCCAGCTTGGCGTAGTTTCTGGAACAGCGCTGGATCAAATTCTGGCGCGACGTTTGCAGGATGGCGACCCCGGCGGACACATGCGACGCGGATTCGATGCCTTCCCATTTCGCAACATGGCCGAAAGAGTCTGGCAAAAGTACTTCATCTCTGGCGGGAAAGAAGAACGTACGCCTTACCGCCTGGCCCCTCCACACGAGAAAGACAATCCTCGCGAGTTAGTCGAGTTATGTATCGTAAGTAACTTTGTCGAGGTGTATCTTGCGCGCGAAGGCCACCAGAATCCCGTAGGCATTAACTACCTGGAAAAGATTCAAGTAGCGCATCTGCCGACGATTTATGGTGCCATGCTGGCAGGCGTGGGCTATGTCCTGATGGGTGCAGGGATTCCCTTGAAGATTCCATGGATTCTGGATCGCTACGTTCACCATCAGCCTGCGGAGTACACACTGCACGTCACCGGCGCGCAGGAAAACGATGATACGACTATGCACTTCAATCCACGCGATGTTATGGAGTGCGAGTTATCCCCACTATTTCGGCCAAAATTTCTGGCGATTGTTTCCTCCAATACGCTGGCCACAACTATCCTAAAAAAGGCAAATGGTAAGGTGGATGGCATAATTGTCGAGATGCGTATTGCCGGTGGTCACAATGCTCCGCCACGCGGGAAGCTTCAACTTTCTGAGACTGGGGAGCCAGTCTATGGTGAAAGAGATGCCATCGACATGGAAAAGCTGCGTGATCTGGGAGTTCCGTTTTGGCTGGCTGGAGGCTATGGACATCCAGAAAAATTACAGGAGGCACTCAATCTCGGAGCGACCGGAGTGCAGGTGGGAACAGCCTTTGCATTCACAGAGGAATCCGGTTTGCGGCGGGACTACAAAGAAGCACTATTGGCCAAGGCTGTCACAGGAGAAGCGCATGTGTTCACCGATCCGCTAGCTTCGCCCACTGGATTTCCGTTTAAGGTAGCGCAACTGGAAGGCACGGGTTCAGAGCCAGAGGTGTACGCGGCCAGGCCCCGCATCTGCGACCTAGGATTTCTTCGCGAAGCCTATCGAACCCCGGATGGCGAAGTGGGCTATCGCTGCGCCGCGGAGCCACTCAGCCTCTACGTTTCTAAAGGGGGAAAAGCTGAGGACACCATCGGAAGAAAATGTATCTGCAACGCACTCGTGGCTAACATTGGATATCCGCAGGTGCGCAATGGACAGCGAGTGGAAAATGGCCTGGTGACAGCGGGAGATGACCTGAATGCCATTGTGCAGTTTTTAAAACCAAATCAGTCCAGTTATTGCGTGGACGATGTTGTCACGACGCTTCTCACTGGCTCTCGCAAAGAGGCTAGTGTCGGATAACAGGAATGCAGCACCTACTCTGCCTTCTGTAAATTCAGGGCTATCCGCACGCCGTTAACCAAAACTATGCTTTGGCTAATGACATCCTGGCTGGTCAGCTGGTTGGCAACAAAGGCGTGAAGAGTTTCAACTGGGCAGATATAGTCAACTATTTCCGAAGGACTCGTCTCAACTCCAAAACGATTCCGAACTGAAAAACCAATGGAAGAATATCCAGAATCCTTCGGCAGCGCTGCGAGCAGCGATTTCAACTCTGGAGCCATGAAGAGATCGAAGCTCTGTGCAGCACGTTTGTAAATAGAGCTAGTGTCTCGGTTAAAGGCTAGCGAGTTGCGCATTGTTACATGCAGAACAATTCGATCACTATCCTTCTCGAAAATTGGCGAATCATTTTTTGACAAAGAAAATTTCTCTCCGTCCTGCTGCATTAAAGCATTAATCTGCGGCTGGTACTTGGCTTGCAATTGTGCAGCAGTCGCCAAGGTTGATGCTGGTTTCGGTGCATCTATTTCATTTTTTACAGGGTTTGACGGGGTAGCGCCAGTAATAGAAACCTCTCGTGTCAGAGGTCTATCCGCGCGATCCAGCGTTTCCACATTCAGTGGATTTTTCTGCCCCAGTGCAAGGCCGTAATTCTTACCGTCTATAAAGATGTCGGATCGATTCAGAATCTCCTGCCGCTTTGCATCTTCTGTTGCATAAGAATAGACAAACGCATCCTCTCGACTGAATACGACGGTCAGCACTTCCTTGCCTTCATAATCGTAAGCGCGGTTGGCATCGCGCGTGTCATAGAGAATCTCCATGCCGATGCCATCGCAATCGACATTCGCGGGAATCTGCTGCGCAACAAGTTGCAGGATTGGAGCGACCACATCCTGCAATGTCTGGCTGGCGCGCTCATTTTCTGTAAGGCGTTCGGAGTTGAAGGCCGCCTGATATACCCCGGATATTTTTAGCACAACGCGATGCTGGAAATAGACAAACTCGATTCCGTTCGCATCCAGAGCCGCCCTCTGTCCTGGATGTGCATCCAGATATCGGGCCAGATGAAATGGATAGGAAAATTTCTGCGCAGCAATGGCTTGTTGAAGTAACTAAAGCTGCGGAAGATACTTTGCCTCATCCGCCTTCAGTATTGGATTCAGGATCGCGGAGGGAGCTACCTGTCCGAATGCCGGGGTCATCGCGCACAGGAGAACTCCGCAGGGTATCCACCTGCGCGCAACACGACCTGTTGGCCAGAACCTTTGCATGAACACCTACTTTTGCTGCTTCCACGCAATCCGCTTCCAAAACGAGGGGCGCTGATACGCTGGTGTCGCAATCACCCTTGCATAGAGAATTACATCCTGAATCTCCTCCTGCGTCAGCGACTTTCCATACGGCGGCATCATGGCCGATTTTCCTACAGCACGCCCACCCAGCGCAATAATCTGTTGCAGCGACGTATCACTTAACGAATTGAACACGGTGCCATCATTCATCAAAGGCGGTGTCGGCATCACATTGGTTCGATTGGATGGCCCGGCAGGTGTCGAATCTGCATGGCACCAGATGCACTGCTGATAAAAAATTCTTTTCCCATCTGCCTGATCATAGTTCAGCGGAATGACGTGATCGGGATTATTCCAATCGACCTCCGAACCATATGAGCCGTAAGAAAGATACTCCGTGCCTTTGGGGTGTGGCACCTTCGTAACAACCAGGCCTTGATCGTGTGACCAGCACCAGCACGGCGTTGGCGCGGAACTTCGTTTCGCGTAGGCAGCTAATCCCAGGCATCCAACCAGAACCGCAAGGTAGATCATTACAGGCTTCATCATTGACCTCCTGCAAGAGCTGCGTCTGCAGTCGCTGGAGCTTGTTTTAATGTCAACATATATGCTGTGATCTCTTGAATCTCTGCCTCTGTAAAGTTTTGTCGTGGCTCAATCGTTCCCGGAACCAGCGCCTGCGGATTGTGCAGCCATGCCTCGATCCATCCCGCAGTTAGCCAGTTGCCCGCATTGTTCAGGCTTGGCCCAACGTAGCCGCCAGAAGACCCAATCGTGTGACACGACTGGCACTGATATTTTTCTTCATAGAGTTGCTTGCCCTGCGCCGCCATCTGAGACGTAAGCTCTTGTTTTTCTGCCGTAGCGGTGTGGACATTTGGGTTGCGCAGCGATGCTGAAAGATAATCTGCAAGAATCGTCGCATCCTGCTGCGACATATTGAACTCCGGCATACGCACGGTCAGCGTAGGACGCAGCGTCTGCGGATTCTGTAAAAACTGAACCAGCCAGTCATGCTGTGAGCGACTGCCCTCATAGGAGAGATCAGGAGCCAGCGTTCCACCATAGCCATTAAAGGTATGGCAGACGTAGCATTTGTATCGCTGATAGAGTTGTCCGAATGGATCAGTGGGATGAAACTCCGGCTGCGGGCGCGGAATGACGGGAGACTGTGCATTCAGAGCTGCAAGATTTCCCGTCATGCTAAGCAGCGCCGTAGTCAGATCGTCCAGATCAGACTGGCTCATAGTAAATTGCGGCATTCTGGCCGCAGGCGTTACCGCAACAGGATTCGTCACCTTGGTCTGGATATACGAAATCATGAACTTTGGAATCTTTGACATGCTGATGTCGAGCACTGCATCCTGCTTTGCAGGAAAGTGTAGAGGAATCGGACGATGAAATGAGGAGTTAACCTGGAAATAATACGGGCCAGCCGCCATGCCCAACGCAGAGAGACTGGGAGCAAAGTTTTTTCGCGGGGCTACACCCTGCATAGCATGACATTGGATGCAGCCTTTCTCCTGGAATAGACTTCGACCCAGTTGCACCTCTGCATCCGTAGGCGCGCCGAGCTTGGGAACATCACTCAGCAAATCGGGGTCGGTGAGTCGTTGCGCAACGTATTGCGTCACTTCGTACAGGTCTTGATCCGACCACTGATAGCGCGGCATCTTGGTGTGCTGCAAATATCCTTCAGGATTGCGCAGCCATGCCACCAGCCACTCTGGTTTCACTTTGCTGCCAACCTTGGTCAGTTCTGGCCCGATATTTCCGCCAATCAGCGTGGTCACACCTCCACGATCTACAGAAAGTGCGTGACAGGTCACGCAGAACATCTGGTCGAAACGAATCTTGCCCTGATCGGCCACATCTCCATTTTTATTGGCAGCAGAAATAGTACGCGGATTGAAGTGATAGGCTGCGATCGGTGTAACTCGCTGCACGCTCAGATAGGCAGAAAGCGCGCGCAACTCTTCGTCTGCAAGCTGAAACTTCGGCATCCGCGGCTGCGTCGCCACGCCATTGACAAGAATGTTGCCGTCCGCATCGGTAATCGTGCGCGGCTCCTTCAACCATTTGTATATCCACTCACGACTTACCTTTGTTCCGACGTTGGTCAAATCTGGCCCCAGCATGGCTGGACGAACGACATCCTGAAGCTGGTGGCAGGCGATGCAATTATATCGAACGAGCAACTCCCGACCATGATTGAGTCGGGGAGTCTGGGACAAATCCTCGTGGTGACAGGCACCGCAGCTTGCCTGCATATATTGCTCTGGCATCACGGGCTGCTTCCAGGTAAGCGCGCCGGGATGCAGGCTCCGCACCATTCCCTGGTGATACTGATTCCACTGATACCGATCCGCGTTTCCTGACCAGAAGATCAACACCAGCGCAACAGCAATACAAAAAGCAAAAGCATGGGGCAACCATGCAACGACTTTTTGTATAAATGACTTCTTTAACATACCCACTCCATGCCTTCGCTTGAAACGCTTCCAGCCAAGCCCTGTGCTCTTATTACCTATACGACGTAAAGATTTTCAATGCGTAGCGCTTTATTTATTCACAGTTATATTTGCGCTCGTTGCCGATGCCATCGAGCAGCAGCAATCCGTGAAGGCGCAGTCAGCTTTTGCGTGCATGCCACTCATGCCTGTGTCCGCCTTCACTGTAACCGCCTGCGTTGTCAACTGGGCTTGCTCGCTCCATGTTTTTAATGTGTACTGGCCGGGAGGAATATTTTTGATTGTGTAATTTCCATCCTTATCCGTAACGGCAAAATACGGCGTTGGGACAACGATGATGTACCCCGACATCTCCGGATGAACTTTGCAGAGCAAAGGAACGTCACCCAACACATTGAAGGTGAAGGAACGAACAATCCCCTGCGGCCATGTGCCCATGTTGTGTGCCAGCTTGTGATCGTGATTGATAGCTGGCCAATAGACGTTGTGCTGCACTGGGTCGTCGTTGAGAAAGTTCACCGATGTCCCTTGTAGAATCACGAGCACATGCGGAACAAATTCCATGCGCGCCTGATCCACGACCGCGTGTAAATCCGGCGGTGGGAATGTCTTCCCCGGAATGCTGTCGATGTAGACAACGATGCTCTCCGAGGAACTCATTCCCTGCGCAGTTACCTTTCCTCTCACCTCACCTGCCTGAGCAAAGCGCGTCAGCAATGCCACCAGAATCAGAACTGCGGACAATACAACGAGTTTCATGTATCTAGCCACGGCTACGTCTCCTTTCAGGAGGTTGTGGAATCGGAAAGTATCCATGATCGGACATATTGATACAAGCCTTACCGCTTTACGGTCAGGTTGGCGCTGGCTACACCTGCTGCCACCTTTACGGGCTGCGTTGTGGGCTTTGCTTCTTCACTCCAGGTCTTCAGCGCGTATGCGCCTTCAGGAACATTCTTGATGACAAAGTTGCCTTCTTTGTCCGTAACAGAAAAATACGGCGTAGGCACAACGATAATGTAGCCAGACATCTCCGGGTGAACATTGCAGAGCAGCGGAACATCGCCGAGATCGGTAAAGGTGAAGGATTTCTTCTGACCCTGCGGCCAGGTTCCCATGTTATGCGCCAGCTTGCGATTGTGGTTGATGGCGGGCCAGTAGATGTTGTGGCCAACCGGATCTTCATTGGTAAAGTCCACCGTCGTCCCTTGCACAACAACAATCACATGCGGGACAAAGGCAAGGTGTAACTGATCCATAACCGCGTGTTGTGCCGGAGCGGTGAATGTTTTTCCTGGAATACTGTCCACGTACACGACAATGTTAGCCGGAGAACGCATTCCCTGGGCTGTAACTTTGCCTTTGATGTCGCCTCCCCATGCAAGGCTGGACAGCGTAATGACACCGACAAAAGCAGAAGCAAGAAGAGTCGAGCGTTTCATATTATTCATATATTCATTTCCCTTCAAAAACGTTTGGGGTCATCGCAGACCCGGGTTCGTACATCGTTAGTAAACGAGATCTATGCCAGCTAACATCTGATTCTGGCGGTAAAACTGTGTTGATCCTGGAACGGGTTGTTGATAGTTGTATGTGTATTGCGTCTCGATCTTGATGTTGGGACGCACTAGAATCTGCACGCCAGGACTGTACGCATTCCGCGTGTCATAGCGGGAAACGCCGTTCATCTGATCGGTTGGAGAGTTGATACCGTCGTAGCGCATCAATCCGATCAGCCAGGGATAGAACCAGTACTCGGCCTCAACAAAACCTCCAGAGTAGGTCACTGGCGTTGCAGATAAGTAGTTCGTGCTGGCTGCGTTGAGAGTTTTGTTCGCATCGCGCGCGTGCTCGTAGAGTCCCCAAAGTTCAAAGTTTCCACGAAATTTATAGAGGAAGGCTCCGCCTGCGCGATAGAACGGCTCATGCAGGACAGGCGCATTTGCAAACAGGGCCCCTCCCTGATTCAGCTCATTCTCGCCGTAATATCCAAAAGCATTGAGGCGCAGTTGCGTGTGGTCGTGGATGCCCGTCGGGCCAGCGGCCTGAATCTCCTTGCGCACGGCAGGGTCGCGTTCCAAATTGAAGCGCTGCCAGAGATTGACATAGACATCCTTGGAATTGCGCGATGCAATCGGCGCCCCTCCATATTTCGCATTCTCCCCATCGACAACGGCAACTGTCCACCAGGTGTTGCCCTTATGCGGATATCCGCCAAGCTCAATTCCATGTTGCGGACTGGAAAAAGTAAATGGGTTCGCTGTCGTCCCTGGCAGCGGGCCAGTCCCTGAAGGGTTGACGTTGGCAGTCTCATTAAAGATGGAGTAGCCACTCAGATTGATGGTGCGCGCCTGCGTGAATGGAAGATCGAGCTCAAACTGTCCATACCGAACATTCAGATCGTTCCGGGGGACATGCAGGTAATAGCCAACAAAGTTGTTGGCCTTTAGATACGCATCGCCCAATCCTCCACCAGCGCCATCGCCACCGGTCGAGATGTCATCATCAATCCAGAACTCCAGAGAAGAACCCAGGCTGCTGGCGGAAATAATGGTGAACGTGTTTGGACTAAAAAGATTGGTCTGCGGAACAAATCCGTCAGCAGCCGTCACCGCCGCAGGCTGCGGACTGGTGTAGGCAAAGTAGCCAGAATAGCGGAAGGCAATGGGCAAAATTGGAAGCTCACCGGGCCAGATCGAATGCGGAAAGGCTTCCTTCTGCGCTCTCGAGCCAAGCAACAGCGGCGGCTCTTTGACAAAATCCTCGTCATCCTGCGGAAACTTGAATCCGTTCATCTTGAACGCGAGGCCAAAATCATTTAGCTCCGGCCAGTTGCTGTGACAGGTTGCGCAGGACGTGTGATACTTGCGCGCAAATGCAGGGATGGCCGTAGCGCGCGGCGCAGTCGCCTGAATGGCAATTAAAATTCCCGTCACAATTAGCGTAACGCCAAGCGCGACTCTGATTTCCCGGTTCATGGACAAACTTTCCTCCTGGACTTGTTCGTGCCTGCACATAGCAAACTCAAAACACAAAACATGCGAGCACCTTGCAGAGTAGCTTCTACATCACTGCGAAACCATGACCCGCATCACCTGCCTATGTGATGTCCATCACATAGGCGCATACACCAAAACCTGCCCTGACCCAGCGTTCCAAAAAATCACACATGCCGTTTAAATTCAATGAGCTGCGTTCTGAATTTTTGCGTCTGTTGTCTCTGGGGAAATCCAATCCCGGAACAGAAGCGGAACGACCAGAAGAATCTGCGTGCCGATCCAGAGCATGTAACAGGCAACGGCTGTCACCGCCGTCAGGCTACTCAAATCGGGTTGGATCGCAATCAAAACTCCCAGGAAGGTAATCCCTCCGGCGAGAAGGCACAACACGCCAGCCTTGCCCGGATGATGCTGTACATGGAAGGCGAGTCGCACAAACCACAGACCCCAAAAAACGCCCAATCCACCGGCCAACACTGTAAATAGGCGCGTATCCAGATCATAGGAGGATGAGGCCAGCCAGAAGAGACCCCCACATGCGAGCGAAACAAATGCCATCAAAAAATAAAACTTCCCCGGGCGGATTCCCAGGCGCTTTTGCAGGCCCTCGGCACTAAGCAAAATTCCCGGAATCAGAAGACCTACCGCTGTCACAACAACGGCCAGCGCGTAACCGAGGGCATTTCCCTTGAGGCTCGATATCCAGGAGCCTAACGTGCAAAGCACCATGCCAAGACTCAGCATAAAAATGCCGTGGCCGATCAGATAGCGACTGCCAATCTTGTTTTCTTGTTTCATCGCTGACGCACATCTCCTTGTATAAATTCGTTCAAGCGAAGCATCCCGTGGTCGCAGTCCCACTCAGATCGCTACGGCGGCCAAACCATTCTGCACCCAGACGGATTCCTGCTTCAGCACCAGAACTGGGCGGGGAGAATCGCACAAAACACGATAGGCGGTTCCAGGAATAAACCGCGCATCGAAGGCGGAGTGCGCGGAGGCACCCATGATAATCATGTCCGCGGATTGTCGCGCCGCGTAGTCAAGAATCGACTCCACATGCTGACCATAGACAACGTCGCAGACTGGATTGCTTTTGCGAATCGGAATTTCCTTCACCAAATCCTGCAACATGCGACTCGCATACGCGCGCACAGGCCCGGAGGTTGGATGATCCTGAACCATGTTGGAGATGACATGCACCATCCAGATATCAGCCTTGTGGCTCTCCGCAACGCTCAGGGCAAACTCGGCCATCCGTTTAGCACCCTGTTCCAGAGAGGTAGCAAAGACAATGCGCATCCGGTCGTTGGCATCCATAGGCCGAAGAACACTCTTCGGTCCAACCGCCAGCACAGGAATCTCAATGCGATGGAAAATGGATTCCGCAGCTGATCCCAGAACATGCAGATGATGTTTGGATTTCCCATGCGAACCGGCAACCAGGCGTTCGGCCTTCCATTGCGTTGCGGTATCGATCAGCTCATTCACCACATTGCCAGAGAGTAGCGAAGACGAGCAGGAGACACCCGCCGCCGTCGCCTGAGCCACCGCAGCTTCTAACTCCTCTTCCGCAGACTTTCTCATGCGCTCTGGATCGGAGTACAGCATCAGCACGGGATCAATGATGGTCATGTTGGGGTCGGGCAGGACGTGCGCGATGCGTAGCTCCGCCTGATACGTCAACGCCTGTCGTATCGCAGCAGGGAGCGTAAACTTCAGATCAATCAGGCCCGTAGCCAGAAGAATGCGGCGTGGATTGGCCCACATTTGAATCTGCCGAGTAGACATGGGTGCTCCTCTAGCCTCTGAGTATCTACCGACAAGGTATCCATAGAATGTGAGGATTCGCACACACGGCTGTGATGGCCGTCACGAAAAACTGACGACGCACATGCTGGTTGATGGAAAACGGGTGGGGAATTTGTGGAACGCTACAGTAATAATTCCAGCGCGTCTTTGCGCAGAATGGAAATTGAGGTGCCTTTGATCGCGATCATTTCTTTGCGCTTCATTTCGTTCAGCGCGCGCGTGACGGATTCGCGTGTCGTGCCCAGCATGGTGGCAAGATCCTCGTGGGTCAGCGACATGGTGAAACGTTGACTGGGGCTCTCCTGCCCAACCGCCATCTCCAGAAAAAGTCGTGCAACTCGTCCTGCAACCGATGCGGACAACGCCAGCCTGGTCGCATCGCTGAGCGCGTTGCGATACTCCTTGTTCATCATTCGGGTTGCGTGCATGCTGCCTTCGATGTGCCGCTCCAGAAAACGCAGGAAGTCCTGACGCTGGAAGGACTTCACCTGCACCGGATCGATTGCTTGTGCCGTAATTTCGTATGGGGTGCCGGAGACCGCTGCACTCAATCCCAGCACATCGCCGGGCCGGGCAATCCGCACCAGCAGTGTCTTGCCTTCTTTAGAAGATGTCGTCAGCTTCACATGCCCAGCACAGAGAATATAAACGCTGTGGGTTGCCTGCCCTTCAAAAAACAGCGTCCCACCCGATGGAACCATCATGTGCATGCCGAGCGCTTCATATTCGGCCAATGCTTGAGGAGAAAGATTGCAGAACCAGTCACCGTGCCGATTTGTGCAAGTAAGGCAGTTTTCGGTGTTGTGCATCACGTTAGAACACTGGTCTGCCATGTCACTCTCCCGGAAACCGGACTTGCAACCCTACACTATCACAGCAAGGGAGGGGCGTCCGGTAATTCCAATCTCACACACAAAGCCGCCCCGGAATGGAATTGGAGCAGCGCCTTTACCTCACGCAGCTCCGCTGTGATGGCATCTGTTAGATGCCCATTCCTTCCAATATGATGCCCAGCGGCAACATCGCGCAGGATTAACGCTGGACAACGAGCCATTCGCAGTACCTTCGCAATGATTCCCCCACGCAGGTGGGTCAACATCTCGCCGCTGCTCTGCACGCTCATCACCAGCAGGTCGGCGTGGCTGTCCTGAACCATACGGATAATCTCCTGTGCAGGCTCACCGGTACGAATCAGGCATTGCGGCTTCACCGTCAGCCACGCATCGGGACGCATCATCTTCTCCATCGTCGTGAACTCGTCCTCCGTCAGACGCTGCAAGCCCTCTTCTTTTACATGAAAGATCGTCAGGCGCGCGTGATGGCTAACGGCAATATTTCCAGCAAGGCGCGCAGCTTCTGTAACGCCATGCGCCGTGTCACAGGCCAGCATCAGATGCTTCCAGGGGAGGGTCTCAGCAGTCTCTTTTGCTGCCTGCGGGCCAACAACAATTACCGGTCGATCCGACTTGCGAATCACCGTCTCGGCGACCGATCCCAGCAGTAACCGGTCAAATCCCTGCACTCCTTCTGTGCCCACCACGATGCAGGCAGCATCGAGTTTGTCGGCAATCTGAATCAGCTTCTGCGCCGCATTTCCCACGGCAAGCATTCCCTTTACTGTGATCCCACTATCACGCAGCGCCTGCGCGGCCTTTTCCACACGCAGTTTCAGTTCGGCCTCCTGCACATCCAGCAGCGGGGCCGAATCCTCCGGGATGATCGGCATCACATAGACCACATACAGCGGCTTGGACTCAGCGTGAGCCAGACCAGATGCGTATTCCATGGCCGCTTGGGATGCAGGGGAAAAATCTATGCCAACCAGAATGGGGCCTTGTGTCAGATCCGCGCCGATACGCATATCGTGCCTCCCTTAAAGGAACAATCATAGGGAGGGATCGGCAGGTGGCCTGTGACCTGGCGTACAGCTCCCTGTGATTCGGGTCACGGGGAGGTGCCAACACCTCTAAACTTTAGAACGAGTAGCGTGCGCCGACCGTAAAGAGATTTCCCCGGAAGCTGCGTGGCAGCGTGGGACCAATCGGCGATCCTTCGCCGTATTCATTGAAGGCCCAGCCGCCTTTTAGATTCCACTTTGGAGTGAGGAAAACTGCGACGTTGGCGAAAGGCGTCTCGTAGATGGATTGCAACGATCCGGGAACCTGACGCGGATTGATCGTTGCCGTATGTCCATCCACGGCGCTCGCCGTATAGCCAAGATTTGTCGTCACTCGATCGACCGGATGCATGCCGATGTCGATGGTGCCAAAGTTTGTTGGCTCGTCATAATAACCATTGCCCAGCAGATATCCGGCTGTTGTCGGGCAGGCTGGTGCTCCTACAGGATAGGTCGGCGTGCTCACATAGCAAATATCCGTCTGCGTAAAGTAGTCGGTGTAGCCATAGTGTGCGTCCAGCGTCCAGAAACTGCTGGGCGTGATTGTTGCGCCAACGGAGTAATTGCGGTTGTGTTGTAGATGTTGCACATTGGTGACGTTGTCGCGGCTTTCCTGTATTGTGATGGCGCCGTCAAGCTGCATCCACGGCTTCGGCGTATAGGTTGTGTAGATTTTGTAATCCTGCAATTGACGCGGGCTGATGCGCGTGTAGGCGCGATCCGCATACATGGCATCCATGGTGAAATTGACAACTAGAGCCTCGTAGGGCTGAAAGTGTCCGCCTAGAAATCCCCAGTTTTCATGGATGGGTGTCACTGTCTCTCCAACTGGAGTAAATGAGCCATCGAAGGTAATGATCCGGCTGCGATAACGATAGCCCGCGCTGAGACGCAACATGCGCATCACGCTGTATTCGAGCATGGTGGTGTTGGTTTTTTCCTTCTGCGCAAGGAAACCCGTGAACGTAGTGGTTGCCGGGCCTTTAGGACTAGCTACTGGCGTAGCCAACAAGGAAGCTCCGGTGTATGTCGTCGTTGTCAGCGAGTTATTACCAGGATCGCGGAAATCAAAAAAGTTAAACGCATCACTGACGGAGAACTTCGGTACGATCTGCCAGGTAATGCCGTAATCTCCGGCCTCGTGAATGATCTTGGTATTCGCTGATCCCGTCGTAATGGTCTGGCGAACATTGCTGCGGTTGTTGTAGCCATTGAATGTTTCGTTGTAGTTGCGCAGAGTACCGTTGCTGTCGCTGTATACGATGCGCCCGGTCATCTGCACATGCGGCACGGAGGTACTTTCAAAATGCAGTTGCTCGGTGGGATAGAGCACACGCGTGGGCGCAACTCGTGAGTAACTGCGATACGCATTGCAAGTTGGGCTGATAGTTGGCGGCGTGGTCGTTGCGTTGATGACCGGCACTGCGCAGGGACTTCCCGCAGCCGTGAACATGTCAATCCCAAGGCTGACCGGAGTTCCGTTGGACAACTGATAATTCAGCCCGGCCAAGCTCCAGCTTGTGTCTTCTTTGTACTGGGTCAGAATCTCGTCATAGCTGACGCTGGTCTTCCGTAGCATCTTCCAATCCACGCCTGCTGTGTACGTGTTGGTGCTATTTCTCCAGTTTTGATTCAGCAGCGCTTCGGCCCCCTCGTGCACCGTGCTAAAGGTCGGCCCCTCGGAGATGTTGGGAGCATACCCAAAGCGAACGTTGGCGCGCGCAAAGGGGAGCAAGGTCAGATTGTAATTTCCCATTTTGCGCACGGTGTTGAAGAGATGCGGCGAATTCAACACCGGCGTGTAGGAATTTGAGGTGGCAGGAATCAGTGGATTATCCAGCAGATCGTAATCAAAATACTGGCGATCTCTGCGCGAGAGCGAGTAGAAGGTATAGATGCGTCCCTTAGAAAATTTCAGCAGCGTGGACGTATTCGGGTCGCCGCCATAGCCAAAGCTCTGCATGTTCAGATCGTCGAAGAGTTTACCCTTGTGGTCAATGGCGTGCATCTCCAACGATTGCGTCAACATGCGAGGACCGCTGAATACGTTCACCATGTTGTCCCACATGGCGGAGCTGCCAGAATAGCTGACCACATGGCCGCCCATCTCAATGGCCTGATGGATCACGTAGTCACTCGCCATCACTTCTTTCTTTTCTACAATCGCCTGCGAAGGGCCAGCATAATCTCTCCACCGCTCCGGCTGCGGGCCAAAGAGGGTTTCATGCAGCGTGGTCTTTATGGCCTTCTTTTTTTGCCCTTTGTGCTCTGGCGCAGTAGGCATCTCCGCCGTTATCGTGCTGGCCTGCACAGGAGTCGGAGCGCTCTGCGCCTGCAGGTTTGCAGAGATCCAGAAACTTCCCGCACCCAGCAAACCAATACAACAGGCAGTCAGCACTCGGGTTACTCGAAACTTTTTCCGTTGAAGCAGCGGGATCATCTATGGCCTCCTTTACTGAAAGAACACGTCGCTGACATTGGAGCCATGAATGGCCGTATGGCAGACCGTGCAAGCCTGATACTGATTCGCCTGGTTGTGGAACGAAGGCGTACTGGGCGAGGAGAAGTTCACTGTATTGCTGTGGCATTGCATGCAGAGCGTGTTCACGTTGTTCACCTTCAACATGCGCGGATTCGACGAGCCATGTGGAGAGTGGCAGGAGACGCAGCCTTCGGTTTTTACCGGTGGATGCTCATAGACGAATGGCCCGGCATTTTCTGCGTGGCACTTGATGCAGACCTGATCCTGCGTGGCCGCCGTGCGCAACTGCTTATCGCGCAGGGTGCCATGCGGATCGTGACAATCGCTGCAAGTCATCAGGCCTTCATTGACCCGATGATGGAAGGGGCGATCAAAGTATGGGCGAACATTGGAGTGGCAGGAGTAGCACAGCGTTGGCTGCGAAGCCTTCAACAAAACCGTCTGCGGAGCAGGATGATGGACAGAATGGCAGGACAAACATCCCACCTTCGCGTCCGAGTGGGCCGAGCGATCGTAATTCTCTTTGCTATGGCTCGATTGATGGCAGCTTAGGCACTTGCTATCAGCTTCTTCCGTGGTGGCCTTGGTGAATCGAAAGATTTTTGTTGCGTCGCCACCGCTCTCCACATGCGCCTGGCCCGGCCCATGACAACCCTCGCAACTGTCGGGCGAACCATTCGGATTGTTGTGAACGGCAATCTTCCAATGCGCCGTGTGCTCGGAATTTTTGAAGATCTCAGCATGGCAGGTCTGGCAGGTGTCCGAGCCGACAAATGCGGAGGCAGCGGGTGTGGAAGTAGCCGGTACGGAAGCTGTGGGTGTCGGTGAGGTTGCAGTCGGCTGCGAAGTCTCCAACGTGGCCGATGCGGTTGCAGGCGTAGTGGCAGCAGGAGGTGCGCTTCCCGGCTTTGCGTCCTGAGCGTACAGATTACTCGCCAGCAAAACTACGAAAACGGCTGCGGCTCCACAGAAAACCTTGGAGCGAAATGCAGTCCCCCTGCGAGCTGGAATGCTTTCCCTTTGCTGGTGATCGATCATCGCCCCTCCTGGTTGCACCTGTGCAAGCTGCAAGAGTTCCACCACAGAACTCCTGAGCGTAGTGGGAGGGATGAACCCTGGTCAGTGACTCTCATCACGCAACGAAGTGATAGAGAGGTCCAGACGATGCGATGCCTGTACCTGCAGGAGTGTGCGTAAAAGAAAGTGCGGAGGAATTTCCTATTGCGCTGCACGACAAAAGCTCCCGCGGATTGCGGGAGCTTTTTGTGTAGCAGGGCAGAAGGACTCTGCCCCACTGGGTTTGGGGAAGGCTCTGCTTACTGGCAGACCGCTCCGTTGATGTAGAAGGCCGATGGAACTGCGTTCGTGCCGGTGTAGGTTCCGTTGAACCCAACCGAGCTGTACAGCGTGCCGCCCGCAGGAATGGATTCCCAAGACGCAGAACTGGTCAGCGAAGCATTCGCACCACTTTGCGTTTTGGTTGCATTCCATGCGTAGCTGATCTGCTGGTTTCCGGGGAAGGTCCAGGAGAGCGTCCACGGATACAGCGCAGTTGAGCCAGTGTTTTTGATGTTGAAGCTCACCGTCAGGCCGTTGTTAACGCCCGGCGTGGCGGATTGCACATTGTAGGTGACGTGGCATTTGCCCGCCGGAGCCGGCTGCGTGGTGACGCTGGCTGTCGTCGATGCAGGTGAGCTTCCGCCCGCATCCACAGCCACAACGGCAAAGCTGTAGGGTGTGTTCGGATTGAGACCCGTCACCTGGTAGGAGGTTGCTGTGATTCCGCTGGCGATCACCGTGGAGGTTGGCGACACTTCCTCGACGGTGTAAGTCACGGACGTGGCATTGAGCGGCGGTGGAACTGCGCCCCAACTCAGGTTGATCTGAGAGCTTGACGCAGCTGTAGCCGTCAGGGTCGCAGGCGTACTGGGAATGCTCGCCGTGACCACATTGGGTGCAGGTGGCGGCGTGCAGGGAAGGGTCAGGTTGAGGTTCGTGATTGGAGTGGTGATAACGTGCTGCACCGGAGACGTGACGGAGCCGCAACCAGTCAACTCTGCATTCACTTCGTAATATCCCGAAACCACATCCCAGGCGTAGGCGCCATATTGGGTTGAAGGCATCGGGTTCAGCGTATTGTCATTGGGTTCCATGATCTGGGTTGATAACCCGTAGTTGTTGTTGGGTACGGCCACGAAGGGGCCGCTTGCACTATTGGACGGTGAGTACAGCAGCGTAACCGTGGCGCCCTGCACCGGGGTTTTGCCGTCCGAATAGAACACCTGTCCGCTCGGATCAATCCAGACAAGAACATTCGAGACCTGCGGAGCGCCGCCGCAGATCGCGGTGATGACGATCGTTGCAGGCGTTCCGCCTTGTTCAGCGCTCAGTGGCCATATTTTTGGCGATATTTGGGCTTCAAACATCGTCGTCCCTGCAACGGCGGACATGATTCCTGGCACACCATCGAATGGGTACTCCATCGGGGTTCCATAGGGGATTGCAGTTCCAGCTGGGACTGTAGTACCCGCTACGGTGGGGGTGCCATTGATCATGGTGGGGCCAGTGGCTATGTAGGGGGACGGTCCACCTTCTCCCTGTCCAGTAGGCGCGTAGATGAGATAGGACACGGAACTGGGAGCCGAATAGGTGACCGGAGTGGTGGTGCTGGGACAGCCTGGATACACGATCTGGAAGGGGCTATTTTGAGTCACGATGGGTACACCGTTGCCCGAAGTCAGGCCAGATTGTACCGTGGTCGCAACTGTGTTCACATGGGCTACAAATGACTTCGACTCCAGCCCGTTGCCACCTTGCCAAGGCTCGAAACCAGCATCGACCGAGGTAAGCAGCCAGTTCTGATTCAAGCATGCGCTTGTGGTATCGGGCGGATTATCTCCCTGGGTATCCGTGGCCGAACCAGGACACTGAAGCACGCCAATCGTTCCACCTGAAACTGCCCCCGCTCTGTTCGCGGCATAGGCCGTGAAGGGTGGAACAACTTGCTGCCAAAGGCCATCATTGATGCCGAGGATGTAGTCCGTGAATACCTTGGTATCCATAGACATGGACGTTCCGCGGTAATCCGTGCTGCCGACTTTCGTCGCCACAAACGAGACCACGTTCCACTCGGTACCGCAGGTGACGTTCGTTGCATTCGTGCCGACGGCTGCTGTTGCCGTGTTCCAATACGTGGCCAGCGTGGTGCAGGTATAGGGTTCTTGCCCGCCTGGAACAACATTGATGTGGCTATATGTGGCTGTGGCTGCTGCTCCAGTAGGATTTCCAGGGCTGTTTGCACCGAAGTTCGGGTTGTTCAGCCTGGAGGTCCAGACATCGTACACCACGTTGTTGATCAACACCTGTTCGCGAGGCCAGCCGCTAGGTTGTGCGTACCCTGTCGCATTAGGGGTAGGGCCACCGGGGGCATCTACATAGCTGTGCTGACTGTTCATCCAAACCATGATCTCGAGACCATCATTCTGTCCACGGGCTGTTCCGTATTGCCCCGGCCCCTTGCCAACACCTGTTTTGCCGGTCGTGTCGAACCAGATGTCGTAGGAAGCATCCCAGACATGGGTGCCATCGTCCACGGCGGGTTTTGGGTTCCCATAGGTGGTGTTGTAAATAATACCCCATGTGGTGGGAATGCTGGTGATGTTGGAAAGCACTTCCGGAAACACGTTCCAATCGGGATTTGGACCGGGGGTGGAGCCGCCACTCGGCACCACGGCCGAGCCAGGCGTGCAACTATTTGCGTCCCAACTACAGCCTTTGAACGTTGAGACATATCCCGTGGGACCTCCTGCAGCGGAACCCCAGTGGTACGGAGGCTGAGCAGGGTTCGTTGCAGAACCAAATGGGTAGGAATTTGGGTACAGTTGGGCCCATTGTGCTTCTGTAGGCACAGATGCCGGCTGGGTTGTGTTGGCCACTCCGTTGTTTGCTAATAAATTGGCCTGAGTTTGAGAGGGAACTGCCGGATAGGTGATGACAAATTCCCCTGCATTGCTCCCGCTGGGGTAAACCAGAACGCACGAGTTTCCGTAGGAATATCCCAGTGAGCCGGCGGTGGTGGTCGGCGCCGCGATAGCGCCTGGAACTATGTTCCATTCGTCAATGGCAACGCCGGACACGACGGAATTCCAGTAGTCAAGCTGCATGGCATACCGATCATCAGCAGAGGCAGGAGCTGCCGGGATCGCGGTTTCAGCAGTTCCTCCGAACGACGGAGCATTGGTTAGAATGGGGTTCGCTAGCCAGTTATCGGGTACATTATTCGGATTGGCCGCCAAGCCATCGGGAGCCGTGTCGGCGCTAAAGAGCGGTATTGTTGGATACACGTATGCGTTGACGGTTGCGAGTGTTGACGCAGCGGGAAGGTACCCATTGCACCAGACGACTCCGCCGTCAGCGGCTGTAGCTGTTGTTGCGTGGGCCGACGAGACCGTCAGCAAGCCCACCGTGATGAGCAGTAGGAGCAAAGGTAGTGGGGTGGAGGCGAAACATCGAATCTTGGTCATGCGCGTACACGTTCTCCTTAGCATGGAATGGTTGGGATCAAGTGTTTCTATCTAGGTCTGGATGTCATAGGGCTCACGGCTATTTCTTGCGCAGCAGGAGTGTCACAAGGGATTCCGCAAACAGGAGTATTCTCTGCTCTGGGCTAGACTCCTGTGAAGTTAAGACCTGCTAAATTAACGAAAGTTCGGAAGCGCGGCTGCTTGATTGCTTATCCTGCTTTACGTTAAATGGGAGCAGCAGACGAGGATTTCTGCGGAAAATTTTCTTGCGAAACAAATAGATGCGGGTAATTTGCGGCGCGCATAGAGAAGGCTGACCCTTGGCCGGTCTTCTCTATGCGCAATTAACGTTAAATGTCTAGATTCTTCAGGCTTTATTGCGTCTGAACCTCAAACGCATTCACCAGCGGATAGTTGACCACCGGGATAAAGCTCAATATCAACTTGCCCGAAGCATCTGGGATCAGATCGCGAAAGCGAACGGCAACGGCACTACGGTCTTTCTGTTCTACCAGCAGATCGAAGTTCTCCAGCAGGTTCACGCCATTGCAGCGTACTGTGTAGACACGGCTCCCTACGCCGCCCAGGCCGGAGTACCGTGCCCCCCAGTATTGCTCGGACATGTACAGGGTTAGCTGGTATTTGTAGCCCTTGGCGACTGGGATCGCGTAGTTGAAGTTTCCATATCGTTCCCGCGACAATAGCAGCGGTGCGGGTTGGTCGCGCTCAAAGTAATGCTCGTCATTCCTCCCCCCCAGGTAGAACCGATCCGGAAGCCAGTGTCCGCCGGAGATGTCTTCGTAGAGATGGTGCAGGGTGGAGATGCGTACCGGCTGGGGTTTTCCGTTCTTATCCGGCAGAATTTCAATTGCATTCAACACGCTGTCGGTGGACGAGAAATTCAGATGAATCTTGCCATTCTCTCCTGGCCGCACATCGGCATAGACGCGCTCGGTGGCCGTATTCGCACCTCCCGCGTCGGAAGCAATGTCGATGGAGTCAGCCTGGCCAAGCCCCACCGTATAAGAGATCTGCCGCATTCCATCTTCCATGCCGGGCTGCGTCTCGGCGAAGAGCAGATGCACCTCATAGGTGCCGGATCCAACCGGAATATCGTACTGAAAAACACCTTGCCGTCCATAACTATAAAGAGCAGGATCGGTCGAGCGAAGGATGGCAGGAACCGGTCGCGCGAACGAGGAGCCACCGGTAAAATCGCGATCCCCCTGCCAGCGCAGTCCTGCCGAATCGACGTAGTCGCTGCTGCTGCCGCAGCGAATTCGAATCCCCTGAAGCAGCGTGTCAGGAGCAGATCCCAACTTTAAATTTTGCAAAATTGTAGCGGTGACTACTTTGGCAGGCTTGGGAATCTCCTGAATCAGCGACAGCGCAGGCGCACGATGGGTGGCCATGATCGCGAAGATTAAGAGAAGGGCAAGCACAACCAACACTCCGCAGCCTGCACCGGCCAACCACCAATGCCAGCTTATTTTGCCAGGCACTTCGGAATCTGCAGAAGCCTGGTCTAAATTCATCGCACGCTGTATTGTGCTTGCAGTCTGCGTGAAGGTGATTGTTGGAGAAACATATTCCTGCTGGGAGGGCTGTGGCTGCGTGTCTGCCAATGCAGCGTGAGCGCGACTCGTCTCGCTAGCAGGCACAAACTCAGGCACATAACTTCCTGCGCGCAGAACAACATGTAACGGGTCGTGCTTGCCTGCTCCCTGGTAATAGTTTCGAAGCCGCTTGCGCAGCAGGTAGAGGTCAACGCGAACAATGGCATCCAGTTGAGGGTCAAAGGCCGCAGAACGCCCCAGCGCTTCCACCGCAATGTTGTACTCTTTAAGATTGTCTGCGTTGCCTTTGAAGTACTCCTCGCAAATATAGGCAAGAATCCGCGAAAGATTGGGCGCGCGCTGAAAAAGTCGAGACTCCAGCACGCGCTGCAGCGACTGACGCTCTTCCAACAATGCTTCTCCTAAAGACGCTTCTGCAATACCGGACAAAACAATAATATCGGCCATTCCGGGGACTCTGTTCAGATTTCAACGCAAGGGAGAGTGTGGATCGCAACCTAGCGCATTGTAACGCGACCAAGGAACCGACATCAATCCCCCCGTATTCGTTGGCGATAGTACTTGGTCCGGACATTTTTACAGTTAGGATTTTTTTCGGAATCGGAAGAAGAATATTTTTTATAATTAAAAATTCCCATAGTGCAGAAATTGCCTGAAAGATATCTCGCCCTGGCTGAAAGATAGGCACAAAACGCTTGCGTGTCCCGTACAATTTTAGATTGATGGTATTCAAAATAAATTGACTGGTTGGGTCGTTGGACAGGCAATTGACTGTCCAAACGTATCCACAAACACCAGCAGACAACATCCTCGCAGATGCAAGCTCATTACTCCATTGCGTACGCGGCGCAAGGACTCCAATCATGAAAAAATACTCCCTCCTGCAATCCTGTCTTTGCCTGTGCGCGTGCTTGTTTTTGACGGCGTGCGGAAAAAAATTTAATCCATCCGCTGGCGTTCCACCGGCTATGCAGGTAGTGGAAACGGGCGATATGAGCTTGTTTTCCGTTGCGCGGCCAGAGCAATTTCCACTGGTACAGGCCACTGAGATCGACGCTCCTGCGGAATTGAACGTGACGGGCACCGTGACACCCGACATTGCTCGCGAGGTGCCCGTCATTTCGCTCGCCAGCGGTCGCGTGGTGGATATTCGCGCGCGCCTGGATGACAACGTGCGCAAAGGACAGTTGCTGCTCACGGTGCAAAGTCCCGATGTCACCAACGCCTTCGACACCTATCTCAAAGCGAAGAACGATGAGGTTCTCGCGAACAAAACCTACCTGCGTTCCAAAGACCTCTACGATCACGGAGCCATCGCGCTCAACATCCTGGAACAGGCTGAAGACGCAGAAAAAAACGCGCAGGCCGATCTAGCTGCGGCAGACAATCAACTAAACCTGCTCGGCATCGACAAGAACCATCCATCGAGTCTGGTCAATGTGTATGCGCCAATCAGCGGTGTCATCATCGCGCAGAATGTAACCAACGCGGCAGCGGCTGGCGTTACGTATTCTGGCTCGTCTACGGTCTTCACCATCGCCGATCTCTCCACCGTCTGGGTGCTGTGCGATGTCTACGAAAATGATATTCCCAAGGTGCATATTGGACAGCTTGCGACCATCCATCTGGATGCGTATCCCGGAAAAGTGATTACCGGCCACATCAGCGATATTGGGCCGATCCTCGATCCCAGCATTCGCACGGCCAAGGTTCGCATTGAAGTAAAAAATTCCGGCATGTTGAAACTCGGCATGTTTGTCACGGCCAACTTCCAGAGTCGCAACAAAGAACGCCACGCCATCGTACCTGCCTCCGCCATGCTGCATCTGCATGATCGCGACTGGGTCTTTGTTCCGGCGGATGGTAATCGCTTCCGGCGCGTGGAAGTCCAGGGCGGCGCTATGCTCCCCGGCAATATGCTGGAAATTCTCTCTGGCATTGATGCTGGCCAGCCCGTTGTCTCCAACGTTCTGCAATTGGAAGCTACGCTGGAGGCGCAATGATTCGCGCCGTCGTTGATTTTGCGCTGCGCAGTAAATTTCTGATTCTGACGCTCGCCATCCTTCTATTTATCTGGGGAGCGATCTCGTTTCACGATCTCCCCGTGGATGCGTACCCCGACATTGCCAACAACTACGTCAACATCATCACGCAATGGCCGGGTCATTCGGCGGAGGACATCGAGCAGCAGGTTACCGTTCCCACTGAGATTCAGATGGCGGGCATTCCCGACCTGATGAATCTGCGCTCAGAGAGCCTGGCTGGAATTTCCAGCATCATTATGAACTTCGAGGATGGCTCCAACGACGACTGGAATCGAGAGCGCGTGCTGGAGCGACTCAGCATGGTGACGTTGCCAGCCAGTCTGATGCCGCAAATGCAAACCGACTGGAGCCCTGTCGGACAGATTTACTGGTACACCCTCGAAAGCACGAATCCTGCTGTCGATGTGATGGAAGCGAAATCAATCGAAGACTGGACACTCGAAAAGCAATTCAAGCAGATTCCCGGCGTGGTGGATGTTGCAAGCTTCGGCGGAGTGACCAAGGAATATCAAGTCCGCCTCGACCCAGACAAACTGGTCTCGTATGGACTGAGCATCGCGCAGGTCGAGCAGCAGCTCGCTAACAACAACACCAACGCTGGCGGCAGTTTTATTGTTTCCGGTTCGCAGCAGATCAACGTACAGGCTGTGGGCCTGTATGCCAACGTGCAGCAAATTGAAAACACCGTTATCAAAACGCAGACAGGTACGGCCCTGCGTGTTCAAGACATCGCTACGGTTGAGCAAGGCCCAAAGATTCGATTAGGGCAAATCTCGAAAACCTATCGCGATGCCAACGGCAAGCTGATCGACAATCCCGACGTTGTCGAAGGAACGCTGTTGCTGCAAAAAGGAATTGATGCTGATCCTACGCTGAAGGCCATTGAAGCCAAGGTCAAGGAAATCAACGCTCACGTTCTGCCCAAAGGCGTACAGGTTGTTCCCTATCTGGATCGCAACGATCTGATCCATTTCACCACGCACACCGTGCTGCACAATCTTACCGAGGGAATCATCCTGGTGGTGATTATCCTTTTCCTGTTTCTTGGCAATGTCCGCGGCGCATTTATTGTTGCGCTCACGGTTCCCTTCTCGTTGCTCTTTGCTTCCATCTGTCTTGACCTGCGGCATATTCCGGCGAATCTACTTTCCCTGGGGGCGTTGGATTTTGGCATGGTCGTCGATGGCACGGTCGTCATGGTGGAGAACATTGTTCGCAATCTGAATGAACGTGGTCGAGACCATGAAACTGCCGACGAAAAAATTCGCGATGCCGCGCATGAAATTCAGCGCCCGGTTTTTTATGCCATCGCCATCATCATCACGGCCTATCTGCCCATATTCACGTTGCAATCCGTCGAAGGTCGTCTCTTCAAACCGATGGCCTGGACGGTGGTCTTTGCTCTGTTTGGCGCGTTGACCTTCTCCATGATTATTGCTCCCGTTCTGTCCAGCTTTATGTTTCAGAAAGGTGCTGAGGAATGGAAGAATCCTGCGATGCAATGGCTGACCGCGCGCTATCGCAAGGGAGTACGGTGGGCCATTCATCATCGCGGCATCACAGTTGGCGTTGCGGTTGCCAGTCTGTTTTTTGCGATATATCTGGCACTCAGCGGCATAATTGGTTCGGAATTTCTGCCTCATCTCGACGAAGGTTCCATCTGGGTGCGCGGCACGCTGGCTCCTTCGACCGGACAGGAAGAAAGCCTTGCCATCGCCAACCAGGCACGTCTGGCGCTCGCGGCATTTCCTGAAGTTACTGAGGTGGTGGATCAGATTGGCCGCCCCGATGACGGCACCGACACCACGGGATTTTTCAACACCGAATACTACGTTGGACTTCTGCCAAAAGAACAATGGCGTCCGGTCTTCGATGAAAACAAACAAAATCTAATTGCTTCAATGAACCAGCAATTGCAAAAAATTCCCGGCGTGATCTGGAACTTTTCGCAGCCCATCTCCGACAACATGGAAGAGGCGGTCAGTGGCGTCAAAGGCGAGCTTTCCGTAAAAATTTACGGCGATGATCTCAAGGTTCTTGAGGCCACCGGCAACCAGATTGTCGACATTATGAGCAAGATTCACGGCATCAAAGACCTGGGATTATTTCGCGTAATCGGCCAGCCGAATTTGACCTTTACCGTGAATCGCAAAGCTGCGGCGCGCTGGGGCATCAATGTCGCCGATGTGCAGGGTGCCATCCAGACTGCAGTCGGCGGCAGCACCGTCAGTCAGGTGTTGCACGGAGAGGCTCGATACGATCTGGTACTGCGCTACAAAAAACAATATCGCGATACACGCGAGGCCATCGAGAATGTACGGCTCCTGTCTCCATCCGGGGAGCGGGTTTCCCTGGCACAACTGACCACGGTGAGTACCACTGACGGCGCAGAAGAAATCTATCGCGAAGGCGAGCAGCGCTACATCCCCGTTAAATATAGTGTTCGCGGGCGTGATCTGGGCAGCACGGTGGAAGAGGCCATCGCCAAAGTCAATGCGCAGGTACAACTGCCGCCTGGATATAAAATCACCTGGGCTGGAGAATATGAGAGCCAGAAGCGCGCCGACAAGCGCCTGCTCCTGGTGCTGCCGATTACGATTTTGTTGATCTTCTTCATCCTCTACGCGATGTTTAAGTACCTCAAATGGGCCTTGTTGATTTTGGCCAACGTCGCGATGGCCCCGGTTGGTGGACTTCTGGCGCTGCTGCTCACCCACACCAACTTCAGCGTTTCCTCTGGTGTCGGATTTCTCGCGCTCTTTGGAGTCTCCGTACAAACCGGCGTCATCATGCTGGAGTACATCAATCAACTGCGCGTGCGCGGCCACTCCATTGAAGAATCTGCGGTAGAGGGTGCGGTGCTCCGTTTGCGCCCAATTATGATGACCATGCTGGTGGCCACGCTGGGGCTGCTGCCCGCAGCCACCTCGCACGGCATTGGGTCGGATTCGCAGCGTCCCTTTGCCATTGTCATTGTGGGTGGGTTGCTCACCGCGCTCGCCATCAGCGTTTTTTTGCTGCCCACGCTCTATGTCTGGATCGCCAGAGAACACGACGTTCTGCCCACGCACGAAGCAGAATTCGAGAATTGAAGCCACGACGGATGCAGAAACCTGGCAAGGAATTTTCTACGATGAATAAAAAGCAAGCCTCGACAGCAAGAACGTTTTTTCGCCTCTGGACGCTGGGCCTCAGCCTGTATTTTTTGCTTCTGCCAACAGCCAACGCGCAGACGCAAACGCCTCCCGCAACTACGATCACGCCTCCGCTCACGCTGCAACAAGTTGTAGACATTGCTCGCACCAAAAATCCCGTACTGCTTGCAGCCGAGCAAAATGTGCTCGCAACAAAAGCGCAGGAGATTCAGGCAGGCGTGCGCCAGAATCCCTACTTCACGCTGTATGGCAGCAACGTGACGCTGCCGGCTCGTGGCGCTTCCAATCCCTACATGTACAGCCTTCAGGTAGCGCGATTGTTTGAGCGCGACCAGAAGCGACGCTGGCGTCTGGACAGTGCAAAATCCACGACTGAGCAGACTTCCGATCTAGACCAGGATCAGACGCGGCAGATCATTCTCCAGGTCAAAATAGCCTTTATGAACATGCTGCTAGCCAAGGCTGCGCTACAACTCGCAAAAAATAACTTGGACGACTTTCAGCATGAACTCAATATCAGCAGCGAACGTTACAAGACTGGCGATCTTGGCAAGCTGGACTACGAACGTCTGGATTTACAGATGGCCCAATTTGAGACGGACGAATCTACAGCCGAACAAAATCTAGCCCAGACCAGCGACCAACTCCAAACCCTGCTTGGCTATAAAAAACTCAGCGACGGCTTTGACATTGCTGGCGACATCGTTCCCCCTGCGCTTGCGCTAACGCTGCCTGAACTAGAGCAGCGCGCATTAGCCGCGCGCCCTGACTATCAAGCCGCGCAAGCCGCTGTGCGCGTGGCCGACGCGAACGTCAAACTCGCTTACGCCAATGGAACCGTCGATCCCACGCTCGAAGGTGAGTACGACCGCAGCGGCACCTACAACTCAGCGGGCTTTTACGTCACGATTCCCCTTCGCATCTTCGATCGCAATCAAGGCAACAAGGCCACGTCCAAGTATCAGGCGCAGGCGATTCGATTTTCGGAGATTGCAGCGCGCAATCAGGTTCTCTCTGACGTCGATCAAGCCTGGGTGGGCTACACAACGTCAAAAGTCGTTTCAGATCGCTATCAGGGACACTACCTGAACGAAGCAAAAGACGTGCTCACTATCGCGCAATTTGCGTATGAGCATGGTGGCCTTGCGCTCATTGACTATCTAAATGCGCTACAGGATAACCGCACCACCAGCCTGAACGCGCTGACCGCCTACGCGCAGACGTGGATTGCGATCCACCAGCTCAGCTACACCACGGCGACGGAGGTTGCGCCGTAGTCGCCGTGGTGTTGAAAATTTCGCGGACGAGAATCCCCTGCTCATGAGATTCTGGAGTGTATGCTGCATCCAGATCGTCTCTTTCCGTCCGATCCAACCATGCGCGCAATTGCGCGACGTCTGCACGCTTCCATCGAAAACCTGCCCATCCTCAGCCCGCATGGGCACACGGAGGCACGATGGTTCGTAGAAAATCAACCTTTTGCCGACCCAGCCACTCTTTTTATTAAGCCCGACCACTACATCTTTCGGATGCTCTACAGCCAGGGGATTCCGCTGGAGAAACTGGGCATTGGGCAGAGCATCATTGAAGACCCCAGAGCCGTCTGGAAAATCTTTGCTGAACAGTATTATCTGTTTCGCGGAACGCCGACGCGGCTTTGGCTGAGCTACGCGTTTCAGGAATTATTTGGCCTGGACAAGCCACTCGCCCCGGAAACGGCGGATTTTTACTTCGATACAATTCAGGAGAAATTGGCGAAGCCAGCGTTTTTACCGCGCGCATTGTATGAACGCTTTCGCATTGAGGTGCTGGCCACAACCGATTCCCCGCTGGACGATCTTGGATTTCATCGCCAGCTTACACAATCAGATTGGTGCGGAAGGGTGATTCCAACCTTTCGGCCAGACCCGGTGGTCGATCCAGACTTCGACGGTTTCACATCAAATGTCGAACGCCTCGGCGCACTGACAAAAGAAGATACTGCAACCTGGAATGGCTACCTGACCGCGCTGCGAACGACCCGCGAACGCTTTCGCGCTCTGGGATGTACGGCAACGGATCATGGACATCCAACAGCAGCCACGGCGAACCTGGATCGCGAAGCCGCCATTGCATTATTCAATCAAGTTCGGTCTGGCTCCGCGTCCACTGCCAAAAAGGAACTCTTCCGCGCCCAGATGTTGACGGAAATGGCGGTTATGAGCATCGAAGACGGCCTGGTGATGCAGCTCCATCCCGGCAGCATGCGCAATCACAACACGGCGCTCTATCAGCGACTAGGACGAGACATGGGCGCAGACATTCCCACACCTACGGATTATGTGCGCGGCCTGCAACCGCTGCTCGCGCGCTTTGGCAATGATCCGAAGCTGTCCATCATTCTTTTTACGCTGGATGAATCCACCTACAGCCGCGAACTAGCGCCGCTGGCCGGGCATTATCCATGTCTCAAGCTCGGCCCTGCCTGGTGGTTTCACGACAGCCCAGAGGGAATGCTGCGCTTCCGTGAATCCACAACCGAGACGGCAGGTTTCTACAACACCGTCGGTTTTAACGACGATACGCGCGCATTTTTATCCATTCCTGCACGGCACGACGTTGCGCGCCGCGTGGATTGCGCGTACCTCTCGAAGCTGGTCGCGGAACACCGGCTAAGGGAAGACGAAGCGCAGGAGGTTGCGCTTGATCTCACCTATCGTCTGGCTGCCACTGCGTACCGACTTACAAAGACTCGCTAGCTCTGGGGCCAGCAGTTACCTGGCTGCCCTTTGGTAATTGCTGCCCCACGGTAACTTCATTGGGAGCCTCCAGCTTGATTCCGTGCTCTTCACTGGAAATTTTTATATATTGCAATCCAGAGCCATGCGCCAGAAACGTTACTACATACGTGTTTGCCAGGCGCTGGTTAAAATCCGCTAATAGCGGAACAAACGTCACAGGATTGCCAAATCCTTCGTTGTACATCTTGCCCCCGCTTGCCTCGGCGACCTGTGTTAGATAGCTTCCGCCAACAAACGATCCCCGGATGCCACGATCCACTGCTCCAATGTCACGAAAATAAATCGAAGAAACGATAATGCGATTTGCCTGCACGTCCTTGATGGCCGTGCGTACATACGGATCTTCTGGATCGTAAGCTCCGGCTGAGAAATAGCGGTCAACTCCATCCGTAACCATTAAGACCTGACGCACGGCAGCCTGCCTGCCCTGATCGGGCCAGTGCTTCGCCAAGTCCGAAAGGCAGAAATATGGGCTGGCATTGACGCCAGCAATCCCGGTCGGTACCCGAATTGACTTTGCAGCCGTCTCTCGATCTGTCGCAAAACCCGCCACGATACTCGCGCGTCCATACTGCATATACGCCACGGCCACCTGGGTTGATGCTGGCAATTGCAGGATAAATTTCTGAAGCTGTGTAAAATTCGAGCTGAAGCGCGCCTGCAAAGCGTCGTCAATCAGGATGACAAGCTGTGTATTCTCTGGCGCGGCAACAGACTTCCAATCCAGTACCTGCGCGGACTTCCCATCTTCCTTGATTTTCACGATGCTTTGCTGAATCGAGGATTTCTGCGTAGCGTCATGTGCATGATCTACGACTGTGACCACCATCTGCGTGGGGGCCTCCGCGCTACTTTCACTTTTCGCAAACGCCGGAATTGCAGCCGCCACGATCAACGTTGCGGCCATCATCACAAATAGAAACCTGTATTTTCGATCTACCTTGTACATGTTTTCCATCTGCTTTCTCCTCTGCTGCGTATACATGCTTCCTCGCACGTCTTATTAGACTCTCCCCAATACATCTGGGTAGCGCCTCTTTCCTCGTAGAAACACGGCAATTCGGAAATATATGCTCTTTTTTTTCAAAAGTTATTTTTGCGCGCGACTCGGTGTGTAGCCTGCTGATCCCACCATCTGGAATCCATCCCACTCTGCCCAGAAAAGCAGCCACAAAAAGATCAGCATTCCTCCAAAAAAGACGTGGGAGAGCAGGAATGTCCAGCGCGTAACTATAAGAATATAAAGTGGTTCCCAGTTGTCCGTCATCAGCAGATATACCCAGAAAAGTAGGAAAAAAGTCTTCCAATTCTTTGCCATTTGGGGCATTTCGGCCAGAAATACGAGAAAAAACACCCCATAATGGTGCTCCCACGCAATTGGAGAGGCCATTGTTGTCGCCATCGCAAACAACAGAAGATCGCGCGTATCGCCCACTCTTCCCTGTTGCAACGGCACGTACAGCGCCGCCAGGATGAGAATGGCGGAGGCGCAAAGAGTCAGCGCGTAAATGGTTGCATTATAAGGTGGATATCCATACGCTGCCGTCGTGACATACCCTACATGCAGCAGGCGATGCAGCAGGCCGTTCAGGGATTGATTCGTAGCCAAAGCATCCCCATGCCGACTCAAATATCGCAGCACGGCAAGATATTCCAGATTATTGTGCCACCCAAACACAGCGATAGACACCCCCAGGCCCGCCAGCAACGTAGCTGCCAGACTTGCGGCAAAGCTCCACTGCCGACGCAGCGCGCCCCAAAGCAGAAACAGCGCCATCTGCGGCTTCAGCAGACAGGTGAGGCCGAGCAGCAATCCGGGCGCAACGCGCAGGCCGCGCAACCACAGAAAGACACTAGCAATCAGCGCCAGATTCAGCAGCGTCTGCACCTGGCCCAGGCAGTAGGCATTCACCAGCGGCAGAAACGTCAGCCCCAGCAGAGCCACCAGCGCGCGCAGCCGCCATTGATCGCGTTTACTCCACGGAGCTTCGCCCGACGTTTGCCCAAGCTCCAGAAGAAACTGGCCGGCCAGAAAAAGTGTTGCCCACAGCGCGAGGAACAGCGTCGCATTCATGGCAAAGAATGGACGCACGCCGACACGCGCTGCCAGCCCCCAGCCGCGATACAGCAGCAGCGCCGTGGGCGGATAAATGAAGCGCACCCCCTGCCGGAAAAATACCGTCTCATACAGAGCCTTTGGCGACTGGCGCATGGCCAGGTCAGCCTTCGCCATGTAAAACCAAGAGTCATCCCCTGTGTGCATTTTCAGCGTGTCCTTCGTCAGCTTCAGCACGCTGCCGGAGTGTAACTGCGGAGCGATCGCAATCATTCCGACTTCAAACAGCAGGACGCAGGCCGTAAACAACGCTAGTCTGCGTAACAATAGTGGAGCCTTCTGAGATGTCTCGGTCGTGGGCATGATCGACCGGAGTGTAGCAGAATCGGCACCTGTTACTGTACGAAATCTTTTTCCAAACGTTCATCGTTTCCCATCCGCTCGCTTGATACCATAAAGGCAAGCGCGGACGAACCTTTCTCTGTGCCAAAAATGCCTATGCCTAAACGACTGCTCGTTTTGTTGCTCGCCGCACTTCTTCCGCTCTCGACAACATTGCCCGCCTTTGCCAGCGCCTACGACGCGCACCCCAAGCTGGTGGTGATTCTGGTCATTGACCAGTTTCGCGAGGATTATCTGGAGCGCTATCGCAGCGACTTCAAAGATCGAGGCTTCCGGCTTTTTCTGGACGAAGGCGCGTATTTCCCGGATTGCTACTTTAACTACGCCAACACCAAGACCTCGCCCGGCCACGCCACCATCGGCACGGGAGCCTACACCAATGGGCATGGCATCGCCAGCAACGACTGGTGGGATTTGAGCCGCAACACCAAGCGGCCTATCTCCTCAGTTGAAGACCCACGCTACCCTCTGGTCGGCATGACGGATGGCAAAGCGCATGAAGGCTCTTCTCCGCGTAATCTGCTGGCCACCACGCTGGGCGATGAAGTTCGGCTGGACACTAAAGGGGAATCAAAGCTCTTCGGCATCTCGCTCAAAGATCGCGCCGCCATCCTGACATCGGGCCACAGCGCCAACGGTGCCTATTGGGTGGATTCCGCCAGCGGACGCTTTATCACCTCGACATACTATATGAGCGCGCTGCCCGACTGGGCTGTGGCCTTCAACGCCAGCAATCGCGCAGATCAGGCACGCGCCGAGGCGGGGGTAGGGCCGAACGCGCCCTTTTTCGACTCTGTCGGCCCAACCTCGGCGGCTATTGGGTACGAACTGGATTTTGCCCGCGCTCTGATTCAGGGTGAAGGCCTCGGCACGCATGATGTCACCGATGTGCTGACGATCAGCATCTCCTCCACAGATATTCTCGGCCATGCCGTTGGCCCGGATTCTCCGGTGCAGCAGTATCTGGTCGATCAGTTGGATGTCAATTTGGATCAGTTTTTTACCTGGATGGACAAAACTATTCCCGGCGGCCTGCACAATGTCTGGATCGCGCTGAGCGCGGATCACGGCATTGCGCCCGTACCAGCCGTGGCGGCGCAGTTGGGCATTCCCGCAACGTCAATCCAGATGAAGGCATTCATCGCTTCCTTGAGTGCAGCCATGAACCAGCAATTCTCTCCGGGCCAGACCTTGTCCTACATGTTGCCGCAGCAGCAGCTTCCCTACATCTCCCTGAACGAACCGATCTTTGAGCGCGCAGGATTGAACGAGCATGAAGCGGAGCGAGCCGTGCAGCAGGCAATTCCAGCCGCCTTTGAAGACCTTCGTCTGCAGCAAAACCCCGCCAGCGGAGCCGCCGATACCGCAACGCAGCCCAGCCTCCGACGCCTTGCGCCAGAGCCAGCCGTCTTTCGCACCTACACGCGTGAGCAACTAGGATCGCTGGAACCGGGCCTGCCGCCAACGGAATTTGGCCATCTGCTGGGCAACAGCTACACGCCCAATGGCGGCTGGTATGTGATGGTGATTCCCAATGCCTACGAGATTGGCGCGATGGGCCACGGCACCAACCATTACAGCCCCTATATGTATGATCGCCATGTTCCGCTAGGCTTCTATGGTTCTGCCTTTCTTCCCGGCACCTACCTGCAACGCGTGGAACCCGTGGACATTGCCGCTACCTTTGCTGCGCTGCTGGGTGTGAATCAACCCTCGGCCAGCGTCGGCCATATCTTGACGGTAGCCCTGCGGCCCATTCCCGCTGCCAAGCCAGAGCCGTACCATCGTCAAAGCACAACGAAACGGGCCGCTACAAAACGATCCTCCGCAAAACCGGGCGCGACAAAACCGGGCGCGCACGCGACGCAAACGACCGCTCCCCACACTGCTGCAAAGAAGGCGCAGCCATGACGCGAAACCAGGGGCCTGATCTTCGCGTCTCAGTCTGTGGACTGGAGTTGCGTAATCCTGTTCTTGCCGCCAGCGGCACCTTTGGCTATGGCGTGGAATTTGAGGAGATTGTCTCGCTCAACAAAATCGGCGGCTTTGTCACCAAAGGGCTTTCCCTGGAGCCGATGGCGGGCAACCACCCTCCGCGCCTGATCGAAACCGGCGCGGGAATGTTGAATGCCATTGGATTGCAAAATCTTGGCGTCGATGCCTTTGTGCAGGAGAAGCTGCCTTCCATCCGCAAACTTCCCTGCGTGGCCATTGCCAACATCTTTGGGTACACCATCCACGATTACTGCGCAGTTGCCTATGCACTCAACGAAGCTGAGGGCATTTCGGCCTACGAATTGAACGCCTCCTGCCCCAACACGCACTCTGGCGGCATGATCTTTGGCACCAACACCAACCTGCTGGTGGAGTTGATTGCCAATGTAAAGTCCGTAGCGCGCCGACCGCTCATCGTAAAGCTGTCGCCCAACGTGACCAGCATCGCCGAGATGGCACGCGCTGCGGAAGAAGCCGGTGCCGATGCCATTTCGCTGGTGAATACATTTCTGTCACTCTCCATTGATGCCGAAACGCGCCGACCGCGCCTGGGCAACGTTACGGGAGGACTCTCTGGCCCGGCCATCAAACCCATCGCGCTGCGCATGGTTTGGGAGGCGGCGCGCGCCGTTTCCATTCCTGTGATTGGCATGGGCGGCATCACCACCACGGAGGATGTCATTGAGTTCATGCTGGCCGGAGCAACCGCTGTCCAGATTGGCACGGCTAGTTACGCCGATCCCCGCGCAGTCGAGCGCATTGCCAACGGACTGCGTGGCTGGTGCAGCCGCAACGATGTCGAAAAGATCGCCAACCTTACCGGCACACTGAAGACCGAACCCGAAGTACGGTAGGGCGGATTGCTGGTTGGTGCAGCGAGTTATACAAGCGAGACATATAGCTATTTCTTCAAACCAGCAAGCTACAGAGAAATGCGAAGACCTTCGCGATGGCTGCGGCAGGCGAGTTCCAGAATACGCATCGTATCCCGCGCTTCTTCCGCGCGGACGGGCAACAGCGCGCCAGTCTCCAGCGCCTTGCGAATGCCAAGGTAGTAATCCACATAGGTTCCGGGCAGTGTTGGGATCGTGGTCGCCTCCGCATGGCCGTTGTGCATCGTCGTCACGCAGGCCGCAGCGCTCGTCTGCTCCACGCCAAAGCCTGCATGGCCCGGACGCAGCCCCGCCTTCAGTTGATCCTCCTGCACATCCATCCCGCTTTTCACAAAGGAACCGCGTGTTCCGTGAACAACAAACTTTGGCTCTGGAGCCGCAGCCAGAATGGTGGCGGCCAGTACAATTCGCAGCTTCCCTTTGCCCAGCAGCAGATGAAATCCATCATCGACGCGCGTTCCAGGGCGCTGCATGTTCAGGTCGGCCATTAACCAGTCTGGCCAGCCGAAGAGCTGCAATGCCTGATCAATCAGATGCGAACCCAGGTCGTAGAACAATCCCACGCCGGGGGTTGGCTGTTCGCGCCAGCGATCCTGCACCTCCAGCCGAAAACGGTCAAAGCGGCATTGATAGGACAGCACCTCACCCAGATCGCCACGCGCGATGCTGGCCTTTAAGGTGAGAAAATCGCTATCCCAACGGCGATTGTGAAAGACGCTGAGCAGACAATTTTTCGCCTGCGCCAGAGCTATTAGCTCCTCGGCCTCGGCCACCGTGTGCGTGAATGGCTTGTCCACAACCACGGCGCGGCCCGCCTGCAAAGCTGCCTTCGCCAGAGGAACGTGCGTGTCGTTCGGCGAGGCGATCACGACCAGATCAATCTCTTTGCTGGTCGCGACAGTCATGGGATCGGCGACAACTCTGGCGTTAGGAAAATCCTGCGCGACCTCTGCGCTGCGACTGCTGGAGATCAGCGCGACTTCAATCCCCGCCGCCTGCAGCAACGGCGCATGAAAGACCTTGCCCGCCAATCCATAACCAACTATGCCTGCACGTATCGTCATCGCTGCCACGCTCTCCTGTTGATGCGATCAATCCCTTCGATGGTACATCGGCGAGATTGATGGTATCCAGAGCCGCAAACGCGCGCTCGGCTCTCGCTTGGTACACTGGGCATAGACCGCTATGTTTGAGAATCTTTCCGAAAAACTACAACGCGCCTTTAAGCACCTGCGCGGCCAGGGCGTGCTCTCCGAGGAAAACATCGGCGAGGCGCTCGATGAAATCCGCACAGCGCTGCTCGAAGCCGACGTCAATCTGGACGTGGTGCAGACCCTGATCGACCAGATTCGCGCCAAAGCGATTGGCCAGGAAGTGCTGACCGCGCTCTCGCCCACTGAACAGGTCATCAAAATTGTGCGCGATGAACTGATCGCCATGCTGGGCAAAGACACGGCGCGTTTTAAATTTGCCTCCAAACCGCCCACCGTAATTTTAATGGCGGGATTGCAGGGTTCCGGCAAGACCACCACCTCTGGCAAGCTGGCCGCGTGGCTGAAAAAAGGCGGCCATCGTCCGCTGCTGGTTTCCGTGGATGTCTACCGCCCGGCGGCGCGCGAGCAGTTGAAGATTGTCGCGCAATCCGTCGGGGTGAGCATTTATGAAGGCGACCTGAAGGGCGAAGCCGCAGGCACACCGCTGGTTGAGCGACTAGCGAAGGAAGCGCGCCGCGAGGCCGTTCTGTCTGCCTGCGATGTGATCATTGTGGATACCGCAGGGCGCCTGCATCTGGACGCAGGCCTGATGGATGAGATGAAGCGGCTGAAGTCGCTGCTTGATCCGCAGGAGATTCTCTTTGTCGCCGATGCCATGACCGGCCAGGATGCCGTGCGCTCCGCCAAGGAATTTCATGACAAGCTGGCGCTGACCGGCGTGGTGCTCACCAAGATGGACGGCGATGCGCGCGGTGGCGCGGCGCTCTCCATTCGCCAGGTGACGGGCCAGCCCATCAAGTTTCTCGGCACCGGCGAAAAGTCGGATGCCTTTGAGGCCTTCCATCCCGACCGCATCGTCAGCCGCATTCTCGGCATGGGCGACATGCTCACGCTCATCGAGAATGTCGAAGAAAAAATCGATCGCAAAAAATCCGAGGAGTTTGCCAGGAAGGCGCTGGCTGGCGATGGCTTCTCTCTCGAAGACTTTCGCGATCAACTCCGCCAGATCAAAAAACTCGGCTCCATCCAGAACATTATGAAGATGCTGCCCTCCGTCGGCCCGTTTCAAGGCTTGCAACAGGCGGCGGAAAATGTGGATGAAGGCCAGTTCACGCGCACGGAGGCGATCATCAACTCCATGACGCAGCAGGAGCGCATCCACCACGAGATCATCTCCGGCAGTCGCCGCAAGCGCATCGCGCGCGGCAGCGGCACCAGCGTGCAGGAAGTGAATCAATTGTTGCGTCAGTATGTGCAGATGAAGAAAATGTTCAAGTCTCTGGGCAAGGGCGGGGGTATGCAGCGCAAGCTGATGGGGTCGCTGACCAATATGCGTGGCATGGGCCGCTAACGCATTTTCGGTCACGGTGTTGACAGTTGCACAAAGCATCCTGCTCTCCCACCCTAGCCGCAAAGAACGCGGCTAGGATGGGGCACCCGAAGTTTTGTAAACACTTGAACTGAAAACGCTCTACGGCAGCCCAGCTTTGCGCTGCAACTATGCCCCGGCCTGCGCGCGCACGCGCTGTTTCCAGTGCGTGCGTACAAACCAGAGCAATCCCGCAACCAGACACAGCACAATCAGAGCATCAAAGCGATGCAACACCTGCTTCAGTCGTGGATCAGTGTTCCAGGCCTTGCCCAGCTTCATGCCAAAATATGCCAGCGCCAGGCACCACGGCCACGAGCCAATGAATGTGTAGAGGTGAAAACGTACCTGCGGCATCCGCGCAATGCCAGCAGGCAGTGCGATAAAGGTGCGGATCACCGGCAGCAAGCGTCCCAGGCAGACCGTAATCGAACCATAACGCGCAAAAAACTTTGTTGCCCGCTCCAGATCGTGCGCATTCAACAACACGTAACGGCCATAGCGCTCCAGCGCCGGTCGTCCTCCCCAGGCACCAATCCAGTACGCAACCGCCGAGCCAAGGTTGCAGCCCAGCGCGCCTGCCGTCGCCACCCACAGCAGTCGAAAGCGCCCGGTGTAGACCAGATAGCCAGCAAAAGGCATGATGATTTCCGAGGGCAACAGCACGCACGCCGATTCAATGGCCATCAGCAACGCCACGCCTGCATAGCCAGCGTGGGAGATGATGCTGGTAATCCACGGCACCAGAAAACTGAGAATTTTTTCCGTCATAGGGTGGGCTCCAGTATAACTTCCCCGCCCTTTGCTAGCATGGAAGAAGAGAACGCGAGAGGAATGTTATGACCGAAACTCTGACACCTGTAGACACGGCGCAGAAGCCGCACCCCAAGGCAGCCTCGCAACCCGCTGCAAACGCGCCCAAAGAAGTGAAGCGGCAGATCGTCTCCTTCCAGATGTTTAAAATTCTGCCGGAGTGGCGTCGCCTGCCTGCTGCCGAACGCGCTGCACACAAGCTGGCCTTCGCGCAGGTCATTGAGCGCTGGAATCAAGTGGACAAGTTTGCCACCATCACCTACTCCACAATGGGCACACGCGGCGACTGCGATATGGTGCTTTGGCGCATCTGCTACACCGTGGATGAGATCAACCAGATGACCGCTGAGTTGTTCGCCACGCCGCTCGGCGGCTATCTGGAAACGGCGCACAGCTTTCTGGCCATGACCAAGCGCTCGCAGTATCTGATCGGCCATGAGCATGAAGGCCAGAGCGATTCGCGCGGTGTAATCAACCCCGGCAGCCAAAAATATATTTTCATCTACCCCTTCTGGAAGACACGCGCCTGGTACCTGCTCCCGCCCGAAGAGCGGCAGCGTCTGATGGCGGAGCATATTCGCATCGGCCATCTTTACCCGCGCGTCAAGCTCAACACTACCTACTCCTTCGGCCTGGACGATCAGGAGTTTGTCGTCGCCTTCGAGACCAACTATCCTGAAGATTTTCTTGATCTGGTTCAGCAACTGCGCGAGACCGAGATCAGCGCCTACACGCTGAAGGATTTCCCCATCTTCTCCTGCGTGCGCATGTCTCCGGCCCAGATGCTGGATCGTCTGGGATAGCGGATGCCCGCGCGCAAGACTACAAAAAAACGCTCCGGGGCTGCATCGGATGTAGCTCCAGAGCGCGTGCAGGCCATTCTGTCGCGTCTCGACAAAAAATATCCCAGGGTACGCTGCGCCCTGCATCATCGCAATGCGTGGGAGCTGCTGGTTGCAACCATTCTCTCCGCGCAATGTACGGACGTGCGCGTTAATCTGGTTACGCCGGAACTCTTTCGCTGCTTTCCTACACCTGCGGCAATGGCTGCCGCTTCCCTGCCAGAACTGGAAGCTCTTGTCCGCACCACAGGTTTTTTTCGCAACAAGGCGAAGAACATTCGCGGCGCGGCCCAGCGCGTCCTACAGGAGTTTCACGGCAAGGTTCCGGCAACCATGGACGCACTGCTCACGCTGCCTGGCGTAGCGCGCAAAACGGCAAACGTTGTTCTGGGATCATGGTTTGGCATCGCCGTGGGCGTGGTCGTAGATACGCATGTCCTGCGCATCTCGCGGCGTCTGGGGCTGACGAAGCACACCACCCCAGAAAAAGTTGAGCGGGATTTAGTTCGCATCCTGCCACAGGAGAAATGGATCGACTACTCCCACCAGATCATCCATCTGGGCCGCGAGATTTGCATTGCCCGCAAACCCCGCTGCGTGGATTGCTTTCTCGAAGAGCTTTGCCACTCCAAAGACAAAACCTGGTCTTCAGATTAGGTGATGGCCGAGGTCAGGCTTTGAGATAGGGAGGCATCCTGCTGACCCACTCAAGCCAAAAGAAGGCTTGAATGGGCCACCGTAACCATTGATACGAACCGCAGATCCCTCCACTCCGCTACGCTTCGGTCGGGATGACAGATTTATTTACGCTTCGGTCGGGATGACAGATTTATGCAAGGTATTTCCGAGACGCCACACCATGTGTCAACACCTGACCCTTCACCCACAGACTAAAAGCGGATGGTTGGGCCGAAAGTAGCTCGCAGATTGTTATAGACTCCATTGTTCAGATATATCTCGTCCCCAGCATCCAGGCGCAATCCGATTGGCCCGATGAATGCTTCCAATCCGCCGCCGGGATAGAAAGCAACGTGTGTGCCCGACCCACCAAAGCTAGTCACGGAGTTATTGAATGTACTTCCTGAAACCGTTCCGCTGGTGTTTGTGCTGAAATTGATAAAGCCTGCTTTCCCGGTTATGAAAGCGCGGAACGGTTTCGATCCGCCCACCTGGAGCTTGGGACCAAAAAGTCCAGTGAGCGGACGTACACTGGACGTGGCGAATGAGGTATTCGCTCCATTGCTGTAGGTCGAAGTGACATTCCGAGCAAAATCATAATTCATCTCTGCTTCCAGGACCACGGCAGAACTGACATTGATTCCGAGTCTGCCGCCTACGCCCACATAATTGGTTGCTGCATTCCCCGAACCAAAACGGGAATAGTCGGCATACGCCCCAACCTCTCCATGATTTTGCGCCAGCATCGGCAGCGCCAAACCAAGAACCAGCCCAATCATTATGACAATACGTTTCATTGCAACCCTCCGGAGAATAGGTGGCGTCTGAAACTTCCCCGCAACAATTGGGAAGAATACGACGACTCAATGAGTAGGATGCAAGTACCAAGTTACAAGTTATCTGCGTCCATGCTAGAGATGGCCTGTTGGCCCACTCAAGCCAAAAGAAGGCTTGCATGGGGCACCCGGCACTCGGCAGGTAGGATGTATCTATACGCAGGAATCTATACCACGATCAAAGGACTAACGGTGCCCTATATCTTCGCTCCACCCCTTGAAACGAAAAGAGAGAAAAATCCAGCGCAGGAGCTTCTCGAATGGGGAGGGGGCGATAGCGCAAAGCCACTGGGACAGACATACTTGCGATGCGATGGAGTCGGCGTAGAAAATCTGATTCCAACTCTTCCCAGACATACGATTGCCCAGGAAGGGAAAATTTATAAAATCGATGAGATCCAGCCAGTCACGCACAATTTCACAAGTACGATCGTTGTCCCTCCAGCGCCAATAAACGATGAGTACTGGCGTTCATCCATCACAAGCTGGACGTTTCTGAACAATCTGGCTTCAAGGCTGCCCCATAAAGGAATTTTTCGGCAACAAATTTCATATTTAACAGGCACGGTTCGACTGATACCTAAGCCAACAGCCCACGAGTTTTACCAGCACGTTATCAACCATGAAAAACAGCATGTGGCCGACAACCTATGGGCCGTAAATTCTGTATTTTATCCCTGGCATGTATGGCTTGAGAAGGTTTACAAATCATATTCCACCTTCACATTTAAAGAGAAGAGCAACATCGAATGGTTTCTTGGAGGCGGCGTACAGCCCGTTGCTTACGGGAAATATCTCTATGATTTATGCAATGAATTGGGAATGGATTTTCACAATAAAACGGATGAGGGAGCCGCGCCGATCTACACGGTTACGGGTGTCTGCGATGGTTCAGGGTTCAATGATGGAGATCTGGCACTCAAAATTGAAGTGTCGGCAAAAGCACTGATTCGAGCCATGGAATGGAACAGCAGGCCCCATAGGGATTTCAATCTGCATAGCATTGCAAGTCACTCCGCTGGAGGCGCAACCCAAGCCATTGATGGCCCCCCGATCGGCATGATCCCTTTAACCACACTCAAAGCACCGGATGTAACCCAATCGGACATCAATAAACGTGAAGTTACAGAGGAGGATGACGGCCAAATGATTGGTTTTTTTGATTAGAGGCCGCCACTTTGCTGTGCTGGACTATTCTCCCCTACAACAGTCAACCCTATACAATAGAAGTTAACTGCGGCCCAGCCGCATAGTTCATGCAATCGTTTGTGGAGGAATCAGCACAATGTACCCAGAGATTATGGTCATCCCAATGCGCGAGGAGCTAACCCGCGCTGGCATCAAGGAAACCCGCACCGCAGCCGAAGTGGACGCAGCCGTCGCCCAGCCCGGTACGACGTTGCTGGTCGTCAACTCCATCTGCGGATGCGCCGCAGGCAAGATGCGCCCCGGCGTTCGCATGGCGTTGCAGCATACGGCGAAGCCCGACCAGGCCATCACCGTGTTTGCCGGTCAGGATCGCGAGGCCACCGAGAAGGCTCGCAGCTACTTTATCGGCCATCCGCCGACTTCGCCAGCCATTGGAATTTTGCGCGACGGCAAGCTGGTCTACCTGATGCAGCGGTCGTCGATTGAGACCTCCACCGCCCCAGCGATTGCCCAGGAACTGACCCGCGCCTTCGACGAGTTCTGCTCAAAAACCACCGCGTAAGATCACTCTCGATCCCTCTCATCTCTCGCGCGAACGGCACAGCCCGACTTCGATTTTCATCGAGTCGGGCTTCCCTTTGCGGCCAGTGAGTCCCGGCGATTACACTCAGGGCATGTTCAGGATTGCCCGCATCCGCATCGCTCCGTTGCTTTTTCTTATTTTTATTTCATGTCTATTCGCGCATCGCGGAATGGCGCAACTCCGCGCAACCCAATCTGCTCCCGCGCAAACAACCGCGCCGCTTGCGCCTGTCGCGGATCGCGTTCGCGACCTGAACGCCATCTTCCACGACTCCTGGCAAGACAAGCTGAAGCATGAGCCGGAGTTTGCCTCGACGCTCGGGGACCATCGCTACGACGATCAGCTTTCGGATTACTCCGTGGATGCCTATAACGAAAAAATTCAGCGAGGATTTCAGTTTCTCGAACGCCTCGGTGCCATCGACACCACCGGCATGACGGAAGAAGAGCGCCTGAGCAAGCGCCTGCTTGTCCACGACTTGGTGGATCAGCAGGAGGAGGCAAACTGCAAGCCCTGGCAAACGCCCGTCACGCAGATGAATGGCCTGCCCTCTGACCTGCCCGCGCTGGTGGAGATGCTGCCGTTCAACACCGTGGACGACTACGATCACTACGTCGCGCGGCTTCGCGCCGTGCCCCACGCTTTTTACCAGATCAGCTATGACATGGAACTGGGCGTAGAGCAGCACAATACGGAACCGAAATATCTGATGGAAAAAGTGCTGGCGCAGGTGAATGCCGTCGCGGCGCAAAAGCCAGAAGACAGCCCCTTTGCCGCGCCACTCCAGCACTTTCCTGCCAGCTTTTCTGTCGCACAACAGGCCGAGATACGCGACACCGTTCTCACGGCTATCCGCATGCAGGTGCTGCCGTCGTATGCCCACTTCGCAAAATTTCTGACAGCCATCTACATACCCGATGCACGCAATGATCCCGGCATGGATGCCACGCCGCACGGCGATGCCTGCTATGCGTATCTGGTGCGCCACAACACGACAACCGATCTGACACCCGCACAGATTCATCAGATTGGATTGCAACAGGTAGCGCTTATCGAGCCACAAATGCTGGCGTTGGTGCATTCCCTCGGCTACACGGATTTAAAAACATTTCGCGCCGTGCTGGCCGCCAATCCAAAAGAACACGCGCAGTCGGGCCAGCAGTTGCTCGACCTGTATCGCCACTACGAAACGCAGATGCAGGCCAAGCTGCCGCTGCTGTTTCACCATTTACCGCAGGAAAAATTGGTTGTCGTCCCGATGACTGCCTCTGGCTCCGTAGATCAGGTGCCCGCCGATTATCAACCCGGCGCGCCCGATGGCTCGCGTCCCGGCTGGATTCGCATTAACACCTTCGACGCGCAACAACGCCTGCTCACGCCGGTTGAGGCCATTGCCTATCACGAAGGGGTTCCGGGCCATCATCTGCAAATTTCTTTGGCTCAGGAGCAGACCAGTCTGCCGGAGTTTCGCCGCTTTGAAGAGTACACGGCCTACGTGGAAGGCTGGGCGCTCTATAGCGAGCAACTGGGCAAAGAGGCAGGCTTCTATACCGATCCCTACAGCGAATATGGCCGCCTGGAAAATGAGATGTGGCGCGCCGTGCGGCTGGTCGTCGATACAGGAGTCCACTCGCAGCACTGGATGCGCGACCAGATGGTGCAATACTTTCGCGACCACACCGGCCTGGACGATTTGACCGTGCAGGAAGAAGTGGATCGCTACATTGCGTGGCCTGGACAGGCGCTGGCCTACGAAGTTGGGGATATGGAAATTCTAAAATTACGCACGGAGGCGCACCAGGCACTGGGTAGCCGCTTTGATCTGCTGGCCTTTCACGACGAGGTGCTCAACGCCGGTGCTCTGCCGCTGGACATGCTGCAAGCCCGCGTCGAAGCGTGGATCGCCGTGCAGAAGCAGGCCGCAGTCGTTCCGGTCGCGGCTACACCTGTAGCTCCACGCTGAAATTCTGTATTCTTACATAGATAGCAGGAGCACCACAGATAGAAGGAGCATCCTTTGAACGATATCGACACAACACTCCTCGAAGAGGCCTCGAAGGCAGCATTTCCCGATACCACCGCAGCCATCTTAGGCGCGGGCAAGATGGGCAGCTTGCTGTTGCAGGCTTTTTTGAAGAATCAACTTTTCGCCCCGGAAAATCTCCACGCCACCGTGCAGCATGAGGAGCGCGCTATTGCGCTCTCCGCGCAGTATGGCGTGGATGTCAGCATGGACAACGTGGCCGCATCCAAAGCCAGTGATTTGATTCTGCTCGGCGTTAAGCCCATCCAGGTGAAAGATTTGATCCAGCAGATTCGGCCCTCGCTGCATCCGAAAAAGCTGCTGCTCTCCTTTGCTGCATCGGTAAAAACACGCGCGATTGAAGAGGCAGCGGGCATGGACATCGCCGTCATCCGCGCCATGCCCAACACGCCCTCCATGCTGGGCGCAGGCATTGCCGCGCTCTGTCGCGGACGCTTTGTCACCGATGAACAGATGGCACTGGCCTCGCGCCTCTTTGAATCCGTCGGGCGTACCGTTGTGGTGGAGGAGAAGCACATGGACGCCGTCACAGGACTCTCCGCCAGCGGCCCTGCCTTCATCTACATCATTCTGGAGTCACTCGCTGAAGCAGGCGTAAAAGTCGGCTTGCCCCGCGATATCGCCACACTTCTGGCCGCGCAAACCACATATGGCGCGGCGCGTATGGTGCTCGAAACGGGCTATCATCCCGCGCTGCTTAAGGATGCCGTCACCACGCCCGCAGGCTGCACCATCGACGGAATTCTGGAGTTGGAAGAAGGCGGCCTGCGCGTGACGCTTATCAAAGCTGTGATGCGTGCCGCGCAACGTGCCAAAGAACTGGCCGCGGATTAGTAGACATAGATGAACACACTGAACACAACCCACACGATCGCAGCGCCTGCCATTCCCACAGAGCTGCGTCGCTTTGGCTGGTTCGTTCTCGCGTATAACGTGCTGGTTGTTCTTTGGGGAGCGGTCGTCCGCGCCACAGGCTCTGGCGCAGGCTGCGGAGCGCACTGGCCGCTCTGCAATGGCGTGATGATTCCACAAGCGCCACAATTTCACACGATTGTCGAGTTCACCCATCGCCTGATGAGCGGCGCAACGCTGCTGCTTGTGCTGGCGCTGCTTGTCTGGACGTGGCGCTCAACGCAGAAAGGCACGCTTGCGCGTTGGGCCGCAGTCGCTTCGATGGTGCTTACGCTGAATGAAGCCCTGCTCGGCGCGCTGCTGGTGCTGCTCCGTTTGGTCGCGCACAATCAATCGGCGGCGCGCGGTGTCTATCTGTCCTTCCACTTCGCCAACACGCTGCTGCTGCTGGCCAGCCTTACGCTCACGGCGGAATTTTTAAGCCGCTCGCGCACGCGCAGCACTACCGGACTGCGACATGGCGCGTTGCTCTTCCCCACGCTGGGCCTGCTCTCCACGATGGTCGTCGGCGTCAGCGGCTCGCTTGCCGCGCTGGGCGATACGCTATATCCAGCTACTTCGCTGGCCGGAGCCATGCAGCAGGATTTCTCCGCCACCAGTTCCCTGCTTCTGCGCCTGCGCTGGCTGCATCCAGCTAGTGCCATCCTCGCTGGAATTTTTATCGCCTGGCTTCTACTGCAAACTCTTCGCCGCTCGGCACCGCAAAATCAGCGCAACTTGGCGATGGCAGTTTTATTTTTTCTGCTGGCACAATATCTCTTCGGAACCCTGAACATCCTGCTGCTCGCACCCATCTGGATTCAGATCGCGCATCTACTTCTGGCCGATCTGCTCTGGATATGTCTTGTTCTCCTGACTACCCATTTCTGCCTGACGCAACGATCCTCCACTACCTGAGAAAATTCTTGAATCCGGGTGCACCAGGTCTCGATTCTGAGACCTGGGAATTGTATGGTTAGAATCAAACCATGCAAGCATTTCGGCAAGCACCTCGTTGGCTGCGCGTCGTCGCGCTCTCGTTTCTTCTAGCTTCGTTCTCACCCCTGTTGCTGGCGCAGCAAGCCGCGCAATCGACTGCAGTTCCATTTTCCGCCGAGCCGCATTTCTTTGATCGCGGCTCCGTGGGCCTGTGGCAGAGCTTGCAGAAGCTCCACACGCGCGCCAACCTGCTGATGATTACCGCGCACCCCGACGACGAAGATGGCCCTGCGCTTACCTACGAAAGCCGACATGAGGGCGTTCGCGCCAATCTGCTCTCACTCACACGCGGCGAAGCGGGCCAGAACGTCATGTCCTCCGATAGCTGGGACGCGCTTGGCCTGGTGCGCACGCAGGAGATGCTGGCCGCGGACAACTACTACGGCGTGCATCCCTACTGGTCAAGCGTGGCGGATTTTGGATTCACCAAAACCAAAACCGAGGCCTACGACAAATGGGGCCACGATCGCGTGCTCTGCGACACCGTTCGCGTGGTTCGACTCACGCGCCCGTTGGTCGTCATGTCCGTTTTTGCCGGCAATGTGTCCGATGGCCACGGCCAGCATCAGGTCTCCGGTCAGGCAGCGCAGGAGGTATACAAATTCGCAGGCGATCCCAATGTGTGCCCCGATCAGATTCGCAGCGGACTTCTTCCCTGGTCACCGTTGAAGGTTTATATTCGCGTTCCCTTTGCCAACATCACCGATCAGGGCGTTTTTGATTACGCCACGGGACATTGGGCGCCGGCCATCTTTCACAACTATGTTGATGGCACGGACATGCACGGCAAACCCTCTGCCGATGTCGCCCTTCCCGTCGGGCAATACGATCCCCTGCTTGGTCTCTCATATTTTCAACTGGCTCGGCTTGGATTGGGCCAGCAGAAATCGCAGAACGACGGCATGGGTCTACCGCTGGCACAGCCCATCTCCTCCGAGTACCATCTTTACGCCTCGCGAGTGGCAGCCGCATCTCACGCAGCCTCTACGCCTGACACAAACTTTTTTGATGGTATCGACGTTTCGTTGCTGGGTATCGCCACGCTCGCTCCAACTGCCGAGCAGGCTGATCTACGAATTCAGTTAAAAAAAATCGACGGCTTTGTTGATCGGGCTATCGCCGCGTACTCTGCCGACCATCCGGAGCACACAGCACCCTACCTGGCCTCTGGTCTCCATGCAGCGGATGCGCTGGCGGTACAGATCGCTGCCGCACACTGGCCACGCGATACACAGCAAAATGTTCTGTTTGAGCTGCGCGTCAAGCAACAACAATTCTCCACGGCTCTGGCGCAGGCGCTGGGAGTTTCCATGCGTGCCTTTGTCGCGCGAGATTCAGGCCCGTCCAAAATCCCCGTCATCTTCCGGGGATTTTCCGATACCTTCCGCGCCGCCACTCCGGGCCAGCAATTCTCTGTGCAGGTGCATGTTTCCAGCGGAAGTTCAGGCTCCGTGCAAATTGCCAATATCCATCTACTAGCCACACCGCAGGAACCATGGAAAGTCTCCATAACCGCGCCACCTGCAACGACACTGGCCAACGGCGCGGCCACCGATGCAATATTTTCCGTTCAAGTTCCGCCACACCCGCAGTTTACGCAGCCCTATTTCCATCGCTCCAATATCGAGCAGCCCTACTACGACATCGGCAAAACACAAGATGCAAGCCACTCGACGATGCCCTATCCACTCCATGCGGTGGAAACCTTCCGCTACCAGGGCGTTCCTTTTTCCGTTGAACAAACCGTGGACACCGTGCGCATCGAGCGCGGACTTGGCCCAGTCTTTGAGCCTCTAATCGTTGCGCCAACCATTTCCGTGCAGGTAAGCCCGAACATTGCGATTCTTCCACTTTCGCAAAAAACTCTGCACCTTACCGCAACGGTTCGCAGCAATCTTCAGGAAGCAGCCACGGGAGATATCTCGCTGCAACTTCCTTCAGGATGGACGGCAGTGCCTGCCTCCGTAAAATTTTCCGTGGCTAAAGCTGGTGACATCGCCAACGCAGACTTCACCATAACGCCCAAAGCCGTGGTCGCGAAAAACTACACACTGCAAGCTATCGTTACCTGCGACGGCCAAACCTACCGCCAGGGCTATCGCATGGCGGGATATCCCGGCTTGCGTCCATCCCCCATCTATCAAGCTGCAACAACGCAGGTACATGTCGCAGATGTTCGCGTCGCGCCGAACCTACGCATCGGCTATATGACGGGTACAGGGGATGAAGTCCCCGAATCACTTGAGCAGCTTGGCATCACACCGCAACTGCTATCTGCCGAAGATTTAGCGCACTCGGATCTTTCCCACTTCGACGCGATTGTGCTGGGGATTCGCGCGTATGCAGTACGCCCCGATGTGAAAACCTATACCGCACGCTTGCTGCACTACGTGCAACATGGCGGCGTGCTGCTGGTGCAGTACAACACATCAGGTCTGCAATCGAACGACGCGCCCTACACGCTTGAACTTAGTAATAATCCAGAAAAGGTCATCGACGAATCTTCTGCCGTGGAGTTGCTGCACCCGCACGACCCGCTTCTAAACTGGCCCAACGCCATTACAGAAAAAGATTTTCAAGGCTGGGTGGAGGAGCGCGGCCACGGCTTTCTCCACACATGGGATGCCCACTATACGCCACTGCTGGAGATGCACGATCCCGACCAAACTCCACAACAGGGCGGTCTGATTTATGCGCGTTACGGCAAAGGCATCTACATCTATACGGCGCTTGCGCTGGATCGCCAGATGCCGCAAGGCATTCCCGGCGCATACCGAATCTTCGCCAATCTCATCAGCGCGGCCAAAAATCCGGAGATAGAAAAATAAGCAGGGTTGAGATTTTTTTATTCTGTGAGCAGCGGCCCCGCACCATTCGAGGCGCGGCCTAAATAAATTTCTGCGCGCTTGCCCGTGGCCTGTAGATAGGCTGCAGAGATCGCCTCCATAAATTGGGAAGCGTGCTCGGCATCTACAACATTTACGGTACAGCCGCCAAATCCTGCACCTGTAATGCGCGCGCCATAGCAGCCGGGTTGCTGCATCGCCAGTTCCACCAGAATATCTGCCTCTGGGCAACTCGCCTCGTAATTGTCGCGCATACTGTTGTGCGCCTCGCAGAGTAGATTTCCGAATCGAACAAAATCATGCTGCCGCAAGGCTTCTGTAGCCTCCATCACGCGGCGATTCTCTGTAATCACATGTCGGCAGCGGCGCAACACGCCTTCTGACATTTCCTGGGCATACTGCGCCATCTCCGCTTCGGTAGCATCACGCAAAGTACGCACATGCGGCATGTGGCGCTGTAGTATTGCCAGCGCCTGATCCACTTCTGCGCGGCGAGAGTTGTACGCTCCATCTGCATTGGAATGCTTCACCCTAGTGTTGCAGACCACAAGGCGCACGCTGGCAGGCAGCGGAAGCAATTCGTACTGAAGACTACGGCAATCCAGCAGTAGCGCGTGATCCTGCGTTCCGCAGCAGGAAATAAACTGATCCATAATGCCGCACTGCGTGCCGACAAATCCGTTTTCTGCTCGCTGACAGATCTGCGCAATCTCCGGCTTCGGCAACTCCACGCTCGCGTGTGCAAGAACGGCGATTGCCACAGCCACCTCTACCGATGCCGACGAACTCAGACCAGCTCCCTGTGGTACGTTGCCGCGCAGCGTCATCGCAAATCCCTTGCAAACAATGCCGCGCTGTTGCAGGCTCCACAACACCCCTGCAGGATAGTCGCTCCAATGCCGACGTGGCTGCTCTGGCAGATGCTTTAGATCGAGTGTGACCGTCTCATTGAAATTTTCGGAGTGGATCACCGCTGTATCTTCTTTTGTCGGGCTAATCACCGCGACAGTGCGAAAATCCAGAGCCGCGGGCATCACAAAACCTTCGCTCGTATCTGTATGTTCCCCAATTAAATTCACGCGGCCCGGAGCTTGAAACGCACGCCCGACGGAACCAAATCTCTGCAAATGAAGATTGTGGATCGATTGTTCTTGTTTCATCTTTTCAATTGTATGCACAAATCGTTCCAACGAACTCCACCCTATGCGTGGCAAAACATCCGATATCATAAGCTATAGACAGGATTGTTCCCATGCCCTTTAGCCAGACTAATTCCACCGTTCTCCGCAAAGAAATGCGCTCCCTGCTGTTGCTGGCTGTGCCCGTTGCGTTAGCGGAGCTTGGCTGGATGTTCATGTCCGTTGTTGACACTGCAATGGTTGGGCGTCTGAATGCCGTGGCGATTGGCGCGGTTGGGCTTGGTGGAATTCTCTACTACACCATTGTTCTTTTTGGGTTTGGCATTCTGCTCTCTATGGATCCGCTGATTGCACGATCCTACGGCGCGGGCGACATCAAAGACTGTCATCACACACTGCATCAGGGTATTTTTCTTGCACTTGCGCTCACCCTTCCGTTGATGGCGCTCACCTACGCGCTGCCAGAAATTCTTCTGCACTGGAATCTCAACCGCATCGTTGTACTTGCAGCCACGCCGTTCATTCGCGTGATCTCCTGGTGTACGCTGCCACTACTGCTCTATGCCTGCCTGCGCCGCTATCTACAGGCTATGCACCGCGTGCAGTCCATTATGATCGCTCTGCTCACGGCAAACCTCGTCAACTTTGTCGGAGACTGGGCGCTCATCTATGGGCATCTGGGTCTGCGCGCGCACGGCATTGTCGGTGCAGCCTGGGCCACGCTCTTCTCGCGCATTTATCTAATGGGATTTCTGGTATTCGATATTATTTTTTATGAACGAAAAATCCGTGGCGGTCTGTTCCAACAGCCTCCGCGCCTGGATTGGCAGCGTATCGGACAGATGCTACGCCTCGGCTTCCCTGCCGCGACACAAATTATTCTGGAGATGGGAGCTTTTGCCGCGGCTACCGTTATCGCAGGAAAACTCGCTCCGGCAGCGCTGGCCGCGCATCAGATTGCGCTGAACTGCGCTACGCTCACCTATGGCATTCCTTTAGGCATCGGCTCCGCTACGGCGGTCAGTGTCGGTCATGCGTTGGGCCGCAAAGACCCACACAGTGCTATTCGCGTCGGATGGCTCGGCATTGCGCTCGGCGCAGTTTTTATGAGCCTCACCGCACTTATGTTCCTTTTGTTCCCTGGACAAATTATGCGCCTGTACACCACCGATGCCAGCGTAATTGCCATCGGCAGCACGCTCATCGGCATCGCCGCATTTTTTCAACTCTTCGATGGAATCCAGACCGTCACCACGGGCGCATTGCGCGGCATCAGCGACACGCATAGCGCCATGCTGCTCAACCTGATCTGCTACTGGGCGCTTGGCTTGCCGCTTGGCTATGTGCTCTGCTTCCATTTCCATTTTGGCGTTGCCGGGGTTTGGAGCGGGCTTTCGCTCTCGCTCGTTCTGCTGGCCGCATCCTTGCTTGTTGTGTGGAGGCAGCGCACACAATCCCTTTCTGTCGCCACAATTGCCGCAGCCAAGGAATTTACGCCTCCCGCTGAAGACGTTCCCATGGCTTGGTAGTGGGCCTGCGGCCTATGGCTGCTCTGGCAACACAGGCAAGGCTACGGCATTGATGGATTTCGGATCGTCGCGCAATTCCATATACAACTCTGCACCCACAGGTCTTGGCACACGCAGTTCCGATCCAGCAAAGCCAATCGGAACTGTAACTGCATTGTGAAATTGTGCATCGGAGGCTACTGCATTCAGCAAAAACAAATCGCCACCCGTCAAGGTACACAGTTGTGTTGTCTCCATCGGACACCGCACCTGCTGCAACGATGGCAACCGCACCAGACTGGACAGCGGCTGCCAATCTCCCACTACGCCGCTTGCATCGACAGGACGAAATTGCAACGCGCCAAAGGCTGAGGAGCCAAAGCTCTTCGCCGGATCAAGTTCCGCAACCACCGTCTGCGTATCCTGCAACATTAGCGTTCCGTTGGTCACGCTCAGCATGGTGCTGAAGGAACCGTCTGCAGCAGCTACTTCAATGCTCTCAGTACGTGGAAAAAATTCAGGCGCAATGGATTTCAAAAAAAACGATAGCCGTCCATTCTGCGGAAGATCGTCCTGATTGGCAAATTGCATCGTAAAGCTGGTGCCCGTTCCCGTGGACGGCGCCATCTGCACCGATTTTCCAATCAGCTCCACGCGCGGGCGCGCAGACTGAACCACAATCGGCAGATCGAGCACTCGTCCATCTTTTAGCGTGACATGCAGCACCACCGTACTGTCTGGCAGTAGTGCGGTGAGCTTGACAGCCTCCTGTGCAGCATCCTTTGCCGCGTTCTTTCCTGAAACCGTAGTGAGCACCAGCTGAAGCGCATCCGCTTTGTCTTTGCGCGTCAGTGTGGATGGAACCAGATGAATTCCCAGCAACTCCGCTCCCGTTACTTGATCCAGCCGTGTTCCTTGCAGCACTGCGTTCGAGTCGCCACTGTGCAGAATAAATCCATCCAACGTCGCCGCCTCGGCATAGGCACGCAACTGCGTTGTATCGGATTTATCCATGCCATACTGCTGTACGCTCATCGTCATCGGGCCAGGTGTGGCGTCTTCCATCGACACCTGCACCTGCAAGGTGTCTGGCTTCACCCGCTTCCAGATCACCGGAAAACTTTTTTGCTGCGCGTCCACCAGCGTGACCTGCTGTGTACATGCCGCCGCGTCCGAGCGAAGATTAAACGTATCCATGCGACCCACGATCAACATATTCCCCGCCAGCGAGCTTCCATTTTCCGTCACGGGTGTCCATCGTGTAGCGTGAGCAGGTTGCAAATGAAACACCTGTCCATGCAGCGTGTCAAAGCCCCAAAATCCCTGCAAGACTCCCTGTACAGAATTTTGGAGTTGTCCAATTCCCGTGCTCGCTGGCCCCTGCTCCAGCAGCGCCAGGTTTGTCGTGTTCGCTGCGGATGCAACCATCTCATATCCGCCGCGCTCTGCATTGGGAGTGACGGACAACTCTACTGGAGCGCCTGTCTTACGCTCGATGCGTAGTTCCATCTCGCGAGCGTAGCTGCTGGAAAAAACCAGCGGCGCGCCCTCTACCGGCAATATGAGTTTTGGTGATTGCAGGCAATACACCTGCTGCACGTCCACGCTGTGGAGTGGCGGAAACCGCGCCGCTTGCACGGCTGGCATCCCTACTACGAACACAGATTTTGGCTTATGGAAGGATGGTGGCGTATTCAGCTTCAAGCGAATCAGGTCGTCGCTCTCCAGCGACAGCGCGGGAATGTATTGATAATCTGCCGTGTGGAGACTGCCCATCAGATGCACCACGTCCACCACCGCGCCAATGTAGGGGCTATACATACCGCCGCCACCCGCCGGGGTACTCCCAATCTGATTGAAGAGATTTGTGGCCGTGCCCGTCGTCAGCGATGCCACCATCGACTGCGTGTGCCCATCATCCAACACCAGGCCGCTGCTGTTCTTTGTCAGGCAGGTTGGCTGTTCCTCTACGAGTTTATCAAAACAGCTTGTGTCGATTTTCAAATTCAGACTACGCGCCAGAAGTTTAGATCGCGCTTCCAGCTCATCGGGATCGGTGTCCGCAATCTGATGCACTGCACTCAGGTATGTCTCCACGCGCGTGCGATCCAGACTTGCCTGATTCAAATCCACCGCTGCGCGAACAAAGACTCCCGGCTCGCCCTCCACGGCAGAGCGCATCGTACTAAATCCTCCGCCAGTCTCCGGCGCCAGCAGCAGCAGCATGTGCTGCGCGCCTTGTGGAACGGTCACGCGAATGCCATGCTGCATGACAGATTTGTTCCATGTCTCCGCCTTGGTAAACCACTTTTCCGGTGGTGGGTTGGTCGGTCCGCGCAAAAATGCCACCATCATCAAATAGCGAACAGCCTGTCCCGGCGGCATCTCCGGACGCAGCCATATCTGATCCTCAGCTTGCAGGTTGGGAACCTCGGAAATCGGAAGCTCCATTGCACCGCGCGTCACTTTGACATGAATCTGCGGCCCATCCAGATCGAAGGCCGCATCGCAGTAAGCCCACCCTGTTGTAACAAACAGCAAAAAAGAGAAGAGCCAGATACGCCGTTGTACGCTCATGTCTGTATTGTAGAGTTTTGCGGAATGATTCTCCCTGATTTTTCTTTGCTGGCCATATCTTGTCATGCAGACTGGCCTGCCCGCGTCGAAAGCGGTAAACTTTCGCCAGACCAATCCTTATGTCATTCACGATTCCAACCTCGCGCAGCGCCACATCAAAACTTGCCATCAGCCACATTGCGCCCGTTGCCGCGCAATCGGAAATTCGCGCCATGACACTGGAGTGCGACCGCGTCGGCGGCATCAATCTGGCGCAGGGCGTCTGCGATACGGAGGTTCCTGCTCCCGTCTCTGACGCTGCCATCCGCGCCATTCTCGATGGCCACAACATTTACACGCGCATGGATGGCATCCCTTCTCTGCGCTATGCCATCGCGCAAAAAATGGAACACTACAACGGCCTGCGCTGCGATCCTGAAACTGAAATTCTTGTCACCTCCGGCGCGACGGGTGGATTTCTTGCTGCGTGCATGGCACTGCTCAATCCCGGCGATGAGGTGCTGCTTTTTGAGCCATTCTATGGCTACCATCGCAACACGCTGCAATGCCTGCGCGTTCAGCCGGTCGTCGTTCCGCTGACGGCACCCCGATTGGCAACTCGATCTCGACCACATCGCTGCTGCCATCACGCCCCGCACGCGAGCGCTCGTCTTGAACACTCCAGGGAATCCCAGCGGAAAAGTATTTACCCGCGCAGAAATGGAATCTCTCGCGCAACTCGTCGAGCAGCACGATCTTTTTGTCATCACCGATGAAATGTACGAGTACTTCCTGTACGACAACGCGCAGCACATCAGCTTTGCAACCTTACCGGGAATGGCCGAGCGCACCATTACCCTCTCTGGATTTTCAAAAACATTTAGCGTCACCGGCTGGCGACTGGGCTATCTCGTGGCAAGTCCGCGATGGTTACCTGCCATCAGCTACTTCCATGACATGATCTACGTCTGCGCGCCTGCGCCCTTGCAGCACGGCGTGGCCGCAGGACTGCTACAACTTCCCGACGGCTATTACGAAAATCTTTCCACGGAATATCAAGAGAAGCGCGACCTGCTCTGCGATGCGCTCAACGCTGCTGGCCTCCGATGTGTTGCACCCGAAGGAGCGTATTACATCCTGGCGGATGTTTCGCGAATTCCTGGCAGCAATGCTAAGGAAAAGGCGCGGTATCTGCTGGCAAAAACCGGAGTCGCCGGTGTGGCAGGAACGGCATTTTTTCAAGACGGTGGAGATAATTTGCTCCGCTATTGTTTTGCCAAAAAGAATCCAGAACTGCACGCAGCCTGCGAACATTTGCGCGCTTTGCCGTAGCGAGCAATCCTGGGCAAAGCAAAGAATCCAGCAATGCTTCATTCCCGACGCCGCAAATAGCCCTACGTCGTTTTCACCACATTCGCCGCAGAAGGCAGAGGCGGTGTTGCAGCAGTCACCGCGGGGGCTGTAGGTGCCACAGGCATCGAGGGCGCAACGGGCGTTAGTGCTGCAAACACATCCTTATGTGCGTCGTAAATCGACAGCACCTTACCGGCGCGCTGCGGATCGGTCGACCAACTCATGGATACTTGCGTAATAAATTGTTCGCCATTGGTCGCCGCAAGCGCAGCTGCATAATGCGGAAAGTCATGGCTCAGCCGTTCCAGCAATTGCATGCGAGCGGTAAAACATGCACTCCAATCGGGAAATTTTGTCCAGTTGGCCTGCACCGTCACCCAACTTCCGTGCAAATACTCCCGCGTGGGCAGCATCAGTGTTTCGCTTCCTGCAATGGGTGGATGGCTCTGCTTCTGCCCAAAAAGGTTGTTGGCTTGGTTGGCTAGCTCCGAATTTCCCCAGCCAGACTCCAAGGCTGCTTCACACGCCGCAAATTCTGGAAAAATATGTTTGGCTGCCGTTGCCGCGCTCGCCGCACGCAATAAAAATTCACTTTGGATAGACATAGTATCTGGCTCCGAGAATCAATACTACAAACAGATGCTACTCCCAGTATCCAGAAGTCGCAGAAACAATTGCGCCACTCCCCGTTACAACAGAGAGTGGCGCAATTGTTGTCATGACTATAAAAATCTAACTACACAACAAAATACTTTGCCTGTGGATGGTGCACAATGATTGCGTCCGTACTTTGTTCTGGTTCAATGTGGTAGCCCTCGGTCAAGCGCACGCCAATCGTCTCCTCTGGATGCAGAAGAGAAAATATCTTTGTCTGATCCTCCAGATTCGGGCACGCCGGATAGCCAAACGAGTAGCGCGAGCCGCGATACTTCTGATGAAACAGATCGCGCACATCCGGCGCATCCTCGCCATCAATGCCCAACTCCATGCGCATCCGCTTGTGCATCCACTCGGCCAGCGCCTCCGCCATCTCCACGCTCAGCCCATGGAGATAGAGGTACTTAGTAAAATCGCCGGCGTCGAATAACTTTTTCGTTGCCTCACTGGCGCGATCGCCGACGGTCACAACAGAAAATCCAATCACATCCAGCCGGCCCGATGCGACCGGAGAGAAGAAATCTGCAATGCTCAGCAGCCGCCCTTCGCGCTGGCGCGGGAAAGTAATGCGCAACAGTTCGTGTTTGTTTTTCGCATCCGTGGCCGCCTCTGGATTGTATACAATCACATCATTGCCATCGCTGTTGCAGGGAAAGTATCCGTAGACCACCTTCGGCTCAAGATAGCCATCCTGCTTGGCCTCCGCGATGAGTTCGCGCAAAATCGGTCGATATTTTTCCTCGACTAATCGCGCATAATCTGTCGCCGAAGCGGTCTTCAATTGCCATTGATTTTTAAACAGCGCCGTTTCGTTTATATAGCCGAACAGATGATCCAGGTCAAAATCTCGCGCCACGCGTGCTCCATAAAATGGAGGCTGCGGAATCTCCGGCACATCCTGCACAATTGCCGAGCGCTGCGTGCTGACTGGAAGCGCTGCCAGCGCAGCAGCCTGCGCCACGGCTTCATCTTTTTTCTGGAAGACGCGCACCGTGCGACCATCCTCCAACCGCTGCTCGCGCACTGTCGCATCCTCGGCCATCAGGTCGCTCATCACATGCAGGCCTGCAAAGGCATCTTCGGCATAAAATACGGAGGAAGAATACTCTTTACGCAGGTCATCTTCCACGTACTTGCGCGTCAACGCCGCGCCGCCACAGATAACAGGGATGCTCATCTCTAAGCGCTGCAAATCCTGCACCACATACTTCATCTCCAACGTGCTCTTCACCAGCAACCCGCTCAGGCCAATCGCATCGGCCTTGTGATCTTGCGCCGCCTGCAAAATTACATCCGAGGGCTGCTTGATACCGAGATTCACAACCTTATATCCATTGTTGGAAAGAATAATATCCACCAGATTTTTTCCAATATCGTGAACATCACCCTTCACCGTCGCCAGCACGATGGTTCCCTTTTGCGTGCCTTCGACGCGCTCCATCTTCGGCTCCAGATGTGCCACAGCCGCCTTCATCACGGATGCCGAGTCGAGCACAGAAGGAAGCTGCATTTTGCGCGCGCCAAACAATTCCCCCACCGTCTTCATGCCGTCCAGCAGGACCGTGTTGATCAACTCCAGCGGAGTATATTTCTCCAGTGCTATCTCCAGAACTTCAATCAGCGTTTGCTTTTCGACTCCCTGGCCAATGGTTCTTTCCCCGCGAATAATCAACTGCTTCAGCTTTTCTTCTGTCGTCAGCAGGGCTGTCGCAGCTTCATCCTCGTTGGCTACGCCCTTCTGCCCTCCGGTAAAGTGCGCCATGTAGACCTGCAATGGGTCGCCGTCGCTGGTATCGCGAAAGATCAGTTTGCGCGCCAGTTCTACCTCTTTTTCTGGAATCTTGTAGAGCGGATAAATTTTCGAGTAGTTGACGATCGCAGCATCCAGACCGCGATCCACTGCTTCCTTCAAGAAAACGCTGTTCAGCACGCGCCGCGAATAGGCCGACAATCCAAACGAAATGTTGCTGACGCCCAGAATCGTCTTGCACTCTGGCAGTTCCTGTTTAATCAGCCGGACAGCCTCCAGCGTCTCCATGCCAGCAGTGCGATAGTCTTCCTGGCCCGTGGAGATTGGCAGCGTCAGCGGATCGAAGATCAGATCGTGCCCGCGCAGTCCATATTTCTCCGTAGCCAGTTGATAGATTCTCTTGGCTACAGCCAGCTTTTTCTCCGCTGTCAGCGCCATGCCATCTTCGTCGATGGTCAGCGCAATTACCGCAGCGCCGTAGCGTCGCGCCATCGGCAGCACGCGCGAGGTTCGCTTTTCTCCATCTTCCAGATTGATGGAGTTGATGATCGGCTTGCCAGGAATACGCTTGAGCGCCTCTTCAATCACCTCGGCTTCAGTAGAATCCACCAAAATTGGCGCAGGTACGCGCGTGGCAATCTTCTCCAGAATGGAACACATGTAGGCGCTCTCATCCTCGCCCACAACCGCGCAGCACAGGTCGAGCATCTGCGAGCCTTCTGCGCTCAGTCGCTTGGCAAGCGCCAGAATTCCGTCGTAGTCTCCGCCACGCACCATGTCGCGGAAATGTTCCACGCGCGTGGTGGTGTTCATCTCCTCAGCCACGATGACAGGCTGCCCATCCACTTCCAACGGCACGGCGGAGTAGGCACTCGCCGCCACGCTCTGCGGCTTCGCATTCGTCACCGCAGGCTGCACATTGCGCAACATCTCCACCACCGCGCGCAGATGTTCTGGCGTGGTGCCGCAGCAACCGCCCACCACACGCACGCCATACTCTTCGACAAATTGTTTATGCGCCTGCGCCAATTCCTGTGGCGTTAAGGTGTAATGCGCATGGCCGCCAACATTTTGTGGCAGCCCAGCGTTCGGCAATACACTGATCGGACAGGTCGCATTCGCACAAAGAAAACGCACGGCATCGTGCATCTCGCGCGGCCCTGTCGCGCAGTTCAGTCCAATCACATCCGGCTGAAAGCATTCCAGCACGGCAAGAGCAGCACCAATTTCGCTACCCAGCAACATTGTTCCGGTGGCTTCCAGCGTCACCTGCATCTGCACTGGCAGACGCTTGCCTGCCACGCGCATCGCATCTTCGCACGCTGCCAGCGCAATTTTTGCCTGCAATAAATCCTGGCAAGTCTCGATCAGCAGAATATCGACGCCGCCTTCAATCAGCGCTTCGATCTGCTCGCGGTATGTCACCGCCATGTCGTCGTAGGAAATGTGCCCCAGCGACGGCAGCTTGGTCGTCGGCCCAATCGACCCGGCCACAAAACGCGGATGCTCCGGCGTTGAGAACTGCGCCGCTACGTCTTTGGCCAGGCGCGCTGCCACCAGGTTCAGCTCTCGAACCTGGTCGCCCAGGTCGTACTCCGCCAGCACAATGCGCGAAGAACCAAAGCTATTCGTCTCCACTACATCGCAGCCAGCCTCAAAAAAACTGGCGTGGATGGCGCGAATCACATCTGGACGACTCTGCACCAGCAGCTCGTTGCAGCCTTCCTTGCCCCAATAATCATCGACAGAAAGATCGTATTTCTGGATATTGGTGCCCATCGCGCCGTCATACACCACGACGCGACGCCGAATTTGTTCCAGGAAGTTCAACATAGTTTTCTCAGTCTTCAGATTGCAGGTGCAAGCTACAGCAGACTACACGGCAATCCCTCTTAGGATTGCCGTTGATGTTGCCAACCCATTTGCTGTCTATTCGATTTTATTTCGAGAGCGTCAGATTTTCCGGATGCGTCGGCATCACGGTGAGCAATTGCTCTTTGCGCATCACCAGGCTGGTCGCGTTCAGCGAGGCCAGCTCAAACCCATGACCATGCGTGATGGCATCGGTCGGACATGCCTCAACGCAATATCCGCAAAAAATACAGCGGTTGTAATCGATGTTATAGACCTTGGCGTAACGCTCAGCGCTGGAGATGCGCTGCTCTTCCGTATTTTCCGCCGCCTCAATATAAATGCAGTTGGCTGGGCATGCCGCCGCGCACAAGAAACAGGCCACGCATTTCTCCAAGCCGTTCTCGTCACGTTGCAGAACATGCTGGCCGCGAAAGCGCTCTTCAAACTGAGCGCCATGCAGTGGCCCCGGCCCATCCGGGTAGTTTTCCACCTGCGTCGGCTCAAACATTTCCTTAAAGGTGATGCCCATCCCCTTGGCAACGCCTGCGATATCGCGCACAATCGACATAACAAAAGTATACGGCATCATGTCCACAGATTCCTTGAAATCCGTCGAACGCGTCCTCATCTATCGCCTGGGAAGCCTGGGCGATACGGTCGTCGCGCTCCCTTGCTTTCATCAAATTGCGCGTGCTTTTCCGAACGCCGAACGGCGTTTGCTTACTAACGTCCCCGTGCATAGCAAAGCGCCCGCCGCCTACACCGTGCTCGAAGGCTCTGGCCTGATCGCAGAGAACGGCTATATGCGTTACCCCCTTGGCACGCGCAATGTTGCGGAGCTACGCACGCTTCGCAGTCAGATTCGCCAGTGGAATCCGCAGGTGCTGGTCTATCTGACGGTTCGCAGGAGCTGGCAGCAGGTCGCCCGCGACGTAGCCTTCTTCCGCCTCTGCGGAATTCCAAAGATCATAGGTGCGCCTTTTTCCGAGGACGCACGCTCCAACCGCATCGACACAGCCAGCGGCCTGTATGAACCGGAGGCTGCTCGCCTGGCACGAAACCTGGGCGCACTCGGAGAAATCCATCTCGACGACCCAGCCAACTGGAATCTCCATCTGACACCCGCCGAGCACGCCCGTGCTCAGCAGGAGCTACTTCCTCTCGACGGTCGCCCCTTCCTCGCCTGTAGCCTTGGAACAAAAGTTCAGGCTAAGGATTGGGGCATCGACAATTGGCGCACCGTCCTGCGCGCGCTGGCGCAACAATATCCTGATCTTGGCATGGTTCTCATCGGAGCGCAGGAGGAGCGGGCCGCCAGCGATCTTGCCGCCGTAGCGTGGCAGGGCCGTTGCGTCAATCTTTGTGGCAGTCTTACGCCGCGCGAATCTGCCGCAGTATTGGCGCAGGCACGGCTCCTTCTGGGCCATGACAGTGGGCCGATGCACCTTGCCGCAGCCGTACAAACCCGTTGCGTGGCCGTCTTCGCCGCGCGCAATCGCCCCGCCATCTGGTTCCCGTATGGGGAGGGTCACAAAATTTTGTATCACCGCACGGATTGCTGGGGTTGCGGTCTGGAGGTCTGCCTGGTGCAGCGCAAACAATGCCTGACGGCGATCTCCCCGGAAGCTGTCCTTGCTGCCGTGCAAACCATGCTTTCCGATGTGCTGTGATGTCCAATCTTGAATAATTACGGTCTGCGTTCGATCAACGCAGCAAAAAATCCATCGCAAGGATGCACGCCGGGCAGCGTGCGCAAAAATCCTGAACGAATACCGGTCTTCATCAGCGAGTCTGCCGATGCGCCCGTCAGAATTCCCTGCTCGATTCGATCCTGCAATTCTGCCTGCAAATCGAGCGCGACGTAGGAGGAACGCTCGTGCACATCCGCTGCAAGAACACTACGCACGACTTCTTCATTCTCTTCCGGCTCCAGTGAGCAGGTTGCATACAGCAAGCGTCCGCCGGGAGCCAGCCTGCGCAACAACGATGCCAGAATACTGCGCTGCCGCGCAGCCTGACGCTGTAGATCCTCCGGCTGCAGGCGATGGCGAATCTCTGGATTGCGCGCCAGCGTTCCCGTTCCACTACAGGGAGCATCGCAAAGAATTCTGTCGAAGAGACCCATCTCCGGCAGACGCGAGGCATCGGCAACGTGAAACTCAATCCGCTCGCGCCATTCTGGACGCGCCAGGCGCTGCCGCATTGCCTTCAAACGCACTGCGCTGATATCACATGCAACGACCGATGCCTGCGCGTTGTTGTTGAGCAGAATCGCCGTCTTGCCTCCGGGCGCGGCGCAGCTATCCAGAATTCGCTGGCCACGCTTTTGGCCCACGCCGAGCAACTCCGCAACCAGTTGCGATCCTTCATCCTGAAACTGAGCTCGTCCTTCTCGTACCGCTCGTGTAGACGATGCGTCCCCGGAAAGTACGATGCGCGCCTGCGCCAGCAGCGCTCCCGGAGCTAGCTGCACGCCTTCGGATTGCAATTCTTCTTCCGCGCTCGGATCGAAAAGACGCAGCGTTGCTGGAGCTTCCTGTTGTCCGGCAGCACAAAATTTTTCTGTCGCAGCGCCGCCATAATTTTTTCTCCAGCGCTGGAGCATCCAATCGGGATAGGCCTGCGCGGGCAAAATGGCCATAGACTTTGGCAAGGCAGCCAGCTTGCGCAGCACCGCATTCACCATCCCAGAGGCGCGTGGATGATCCGAGTGCTTGACCCACTCAACCGATTCAAAGATGACCGCATGGACAGGGATTCGATCCAGAAACAGCAGTTGGAAGGCTCCCAGCCGCAAGGCAAGCGCGACCGGCTCCGGCAACGCTATCGTGGGCTGCGTCAGATGCTGGCGAATCTTCGCATCCAGCACAAGCTGCCAGCGCAACGTTCCCAGTACCAGAGTCGTGCATAGATTTCTGTCAAGCTGCGACAGATCGTGCAGCGCAATTCCGTGCAGCAATCCATCGCTGTTTCCCTTGTCGGCCTGGATGGTCTGGAGAATGTGCAGGGCCGCGCGCCGCGCTGGAGCAAGATTAGCTGTCATGATTTTTTCGGCGCTAGGCCAGACGTTCCCCTGCTGCCAGCGTGTAGCCATGCAGAAAATCTGCCACCGCGATGCGTTTCTTGCCTTCCATCTGCACCTCCAGCAACTCCAGCCAGCTTGCATTGCCGCTGCAAAGAAAAAGACGGCGCTCCTGAACCAGCAGAGTTCCCGGCTGCGTGGCGGGCAGCGAAACATCCTCTGCGATCCTCATGCGATGCACGGTCAATTTCTTTTCGCGATAGATGCCGTAAGCTCCCGGCCAGGGTTGAAAGCCGCGCCAGAGATTGTAAATTTCAGCGGCGCTCCGCGCGGAGTCAATATGCCCATCCTCGCGCTGCAATATGGGAGCCAGCGTAGCCTGTGCATCCTGCTGCGGTGTAGCCGTCAGGGTTCCGCGCCCCAGCCCGGCCAGCGTCTCCACCATTAACGCGGCACCCACCTCGGCGAGTATCGGCGCAAGCTCAACCGCCGTCTGTTCCGGCCCAATGGGTACACTTCGTTGCAATAGCATCGCGCCGGTGTCCAGGCCTTCGTCAATGCGCATCGTAGTCACACCCGTCTCCTGCTCCCCCCGCGCAATGGCCCATTGGATCGGCGCCGCTCCGCGATAGCGCGGCAGCAGCGAGGCGTGCAGGTTCAGATTGCCATAGCGAGGAAGCGCCAGCATCCACGGTGGAATCAGACGTCCATACGCGACCACGACAATCGCATCGGCGGAAATCTCTGTGAGCTGTTGTTGCAAGGCAGGATTTTTGCGAATCGTTTCTGGCTGTGCGATGGGTAGGTTGCGTTCCAGCGCGGCCTGCTTGACGGCGGAGTACTGCTGCACCAATCCGCGTCCGCTGGCACGATCCGGCTGCGTCAGAACCATCTCGACAGAATGGCCAGCCCCTAGCAGCGCATGGAGCGTGGGCACTGCAAAGCTGGGCGTGCCGCAAAAGACCAGACGCATGGCGTTTACCACTCGCCGACTTTGATCATTTTGCGAATTTTGCGCAGTTGCAGATCGCGCTTCAGGCGGCTGATACGATCAATAAACAGAATGCCGTCCAGGTGATCAATCTCATGCTGCAAGGCGCGCGCCAGCAGCTCATCGCCTTCAATCTCATAGTGTTTTCCGTGCGCGTCCTGCGCCTGAACTTTTACATGCGCCGCGCGATGCACCTTATCGCGAATCTCTGGAAGACTCAGACAGCCTTCTTCCTCATACTGCTTGCCTTCGGAAACAATAATCTGCGGATTGATGAGCACAATCTTGTCTTCTGGCTTTTTCTGGAAGCTCAAATCAATCACAGTAATCCGTTTGGAGATTCCAACCTGCGGCGCGGCGAGGCCAATGCCCTCGGCCTCATACATGGAGGCGAACATGTCCTCCACCAGACGACGAAGCTTACCGTCAAACTCCGTGACCGGGTCAGCCGGGCGGTGCAACACAGGATCGGGATACTTCACTATGGAATAAATCATTACCGTGCGATTCTTGAAAACTGCTTCCTTCTTAGCGTTTAATACTTGCGAATCTGTTCACAATATCCCTGATAGTTTCGCACCATTTCGCGCAGCGAGTCGCCACCAAATTTTTCTATGGCCGCTTTGGCCAGCGTCAGTGCCACCATCGCCTCGGCGGCAACACCCGCTGCCGGTACCACGCAGACATCGGAGCGCTCATAGGCCGCCTTCACCTCTTCGCGCGTCTCAAAGCTGACCGAACCCAGCGGGCGGCGCAGCGTGGAGATGGGTTTCAGATATCCGCGCACCACCAGGTCTTCTCCATTGGAGATGCCGCCTTCGATGCCACCAGCATTATTCTGGTCGCGCACAAAGCGCGTATAGGGAGGCGTACCGCTCGTCTCCGCGCCACCTGTCTCTGCGCTATAGTGGATCGGATCGTGTACCTGCGAGCCAAGCGAGGCGGCTGCGGTCACGCCACGGCCAATCTCCACCGCTTTGACAGCCTGCAAGGACATCACCGACGCAGCCAGCAGCCCGTCGAGGCGCTCATCCCAGTTAGCGTAGGTTCCCAGTCCCGGCGGAACACCATGTACAACCACCTCAAAAACTCCGCCAATGGAATCGCCCGTGCGCAGCACTGCGTCGACAGCTTCCTTCATTCGCAGCTCGGCGGCCTCGTCCACGCAATTGAGAAAAATCTCGTCGGGATTTTGCAGCGCGACAATCTCTTCCCAGCTTGCGTCCCGATCCAGCTCAGCCTGACCCACGCGAATCACATGGCTGGCGATATGAATGCCCAGCGTCTGCAACATCTGCTTGGCCAGCGCTCCGGCAGCTACACGCGCCGTGGATTCCCGCGCAGAGGCGCGCTCCAGCACATAGCGCGCATCGGGAAAGTCATATTTCAAAGCACCTGCCAGATCAGCATGTCCCGGACGCGGCGAGGCCACGGCCTTGTGCTTGGCCGGATCGCCCGCATCGACGGGCAGAATCTCCGTCCAGTTTTTCCAGTCGCGGTTCTCAATGCGCAGCGCAATCGGCGAGCCAATGGTCTTGCCGTGGCGCACGCCAGAGAGAATCTCCGCCGTGTCCTGCTCAATGCGCATCCGCCCGCCACGTCCGTAGCCCTGCTGCCTGCGCCACAACTCGCGGTTCATCTGGGCAATGTCAATCGGCACCCCGGCTGGCATCCCGGAGATCATGGCAATCAGGCATTCGCCGTGCGATTCCCCGGCTGTCGAAAATCGAAACATAATTCCCTATCCCCAAAAGCCATTTTGAAGCCCGTGCAGAGCTTTGTATTTGATTCTAAAGTAGAAGCGGCGAATGAACCAAAGCGGACGCACCCGAACCGGAAACAAGCCTATTTCGCGGCCAGTATCCAGCGATATTGTGCTGCGGTCAACGGCACCACGGAGAGCCTTCCCTGCCGCAGCAGCGGCGAATCAGCAAAGAGTGGCAAGGCTTTCATCGCGTCCAGCGTTCTGGGGCAGGCCAGGGGGACGCCGCAGCGAATGCGTACCAGCGGCACCCTGGGATCGCGGGCATCGACGCTGACCACTGTGGCCGTGCCTACCGCCGTGCGTACGCCGCCCGTGTGATAGAGAATGAGCGTCTCGCCCGGCTTCATCTCGCGCAGATTCTTTACAGCCTGCGGATTGGTAACGCCATCCCAGATGGTTTCGCGATCCCGTTGCAGGTCGGAAAAAGAATAGACCTCCGGCTCGGTCTTCAGCAGAAATGGCATTATGCGCCTTCCCCAGGCAAACTGGTCGAGGCCGACGGGTTCGCCAGATATTGCCGCGTGTTCACCAGGCTGCGATCCAGCGCGCGCACGCGATCCACAAACTCCGGCGCAGCGGCTCCGGCAGAAAGAGGCGCACAGGCCTCCTGCATGGCCAGCATCTTGGCCTCGGCATCATCCAGATAATGCAGCAACACCGCTTCGGGAATCATCGGCAGCTTGGGCGAGCCAAACTCATAGCTACCGTGATGACTCAGAATGATGTGCTCCACCAGAATGCGCAGCCGGTCAGGAAAATCCGGCAGCGTCTGCACCTTTTCATGCAGCAGGCGCGTGCCAATGGAAATGTGCCCGATCAAATTGCCTTCCAGCGTGTACTCAAAACTGGTCTTCCAGCCAAGCTCGTAAATTTTTCCGATGTCGTGCAGCATGGCTCCGGTCAGCAGCAGGTCGCGATGAATCAGCGGAAAATGCCCTGCGGCAAGATCGCAGAATTTGCAGAGATCGACCACATGCTCCAGCAATCCGCCAATCCAGGCATGGTGCATCATCTTGGCGGCAGGCGCGGCCTGGTATCGCTGCGCGATCTCTGGATCGTCGAGAAAAGCAAAGAGCAAGCGCTTCAGATCAGGATCGGTAAAGCTGGAAACAGTGTCGCGCAACTCCGCCCACATGGCAGGAATATCCCGGCTGGTGGCGCGCAGCAGATCGGCCAGATCAAAGGTTCCGGGCCGCGCCTTGGCAATTTCCGTTACGCGCAACTGCTGTTTTCCGTTGAAGGTATCCACGGTTCCACGCAGAGAAACAATGTCGTCTTTTTCAAACTTGCGCGCATGCGCCTCGCAGTTTTCCCAGATGCGCGCATCGATGTGGCCACTGCGATCGCCCAGAACCAGCGCAAGATAGGTGCCGCCATCCTTTTTGTCACGCGCCTGTTTGGAAAGCACCGCAAAGCAGGATTGAATCTCCTGCCCCTGGCGCTGGGCTGCATCCACGACAAAGAAGTCTTTCATCATCCTCCCCTTTGCCGTTGCCGGCATGGGCCTGCCAACTACTCCGATGCAGCCACTTCTGGCTGCGTCGGGCTATGGAGTTGTGCTGCCGGAGCTGGAAGACGACGATGCAGGCGCATCCGTAGCCGCTACTGGCGCTGGGGCCGACTGCGTATCCGACGATTTCTTCTTGTCAGATTTTTTCTTCTCGTCGCTCATTCGGGACTTCACTCCGGGCTTGGCGGCAACATACTTCGATTTCTTCTTCTTTTTAGACGTATCACCCTCTAAGCCGAGCGGCGCGGACTGCACTTTCTGCGTTGCGTTCTCATCCTGACTGGCCGCAAGCGGCTGCGCTTTTTTCCGTTTCAGCTTTCTGGATTTTGCTTGCTTCGGCGCTTTCTTCTTCGCTTCGCGCTTCTGTTTAGCCAGATCGCTCAGGCGCATCTTGCCTTTTTTCACCGGAGCGCCGGGAGTGTGCGTCAAATCCTGGCCAAGAGGCTGTGCATCCGTCCCCAGCACGGCATCCGCTGCGGGAGTCGTAGCAACATCCGATCCTGATGCAGACGCATTGGGTGTCTGCTCTTCAGAGATGGTGTACAGCGGAGCACGGCCATAGCGAATTTTCTCGCGCTTCACTTTCTTCTTCAGCGGCTTCCTGGTTGTCTGCGTAGACGCAGGCACCAAAGACACGCTGCTGGAAGTGGACGGAATCCCAGAATTTGCGACTGCTGGATTTGTAGCTGCGGGTGAAGCTGCCGAAGCGCTGGCCACAGGTACCGTAGCCGTCTTGCCGTTGTGATTGCGGTTGAACCGAGCAATTTCTTTCGCCCTGCGTTTTTCCTGCTGCTGCTTCTTTTTCAACTTCTTCGACAGCGGCGGGGTGTAGGCGCTATAGATGGGCTTGGTTTCGTTGGCACTGGCACCGCTATCCACATATCCCGGACGAATGTCGATGTACGCCTCTTCGCGCAGGCGGGTTAGATATTGACGTATCGCAGGCTCCATCTGCCGCGTAAAGACTGCCTGTTCAACCTGCGGCTCCGCCTGTTGCTGGGTCGGAATGCCGCCAGGAACATGCTCCACCACCTTCAAAATAACGTAGCCCTGCTTGGTGCGGATCGGCTGCGTATATCCTCCGACAGGCAGATTGAAGGTCTGATCTTCCAGCACCTTGGCCAGAGCGCCACGGTGGAACTCTCCCAGATCGCCACCCTGTTGCGCTGTGGGGCCGCCAGAATCCTGCTTGGCCAGTTGCGCGAAATCTGCTCCGGACTGCAATTTTGTCTCAATATCTTTTGCCTGCGCCTCGGCTGCGGTCAACTGTGCATCGCTGGCATCGGCTGCGGTCGGAATCAGAATTTCGCTGAGCCGAATCGACTCCTGCTGGGCAAATTCCTGCTTGTGCGCTTCGTAATACTTTTTGAACTCCGCTTGCGAAGGCAGCAGTTTGTTGGTCACCTGCTCGCGAATGACCTGCTGCGCAATGATGTTGTCGCGAATGTTGGCCTTGAAATCTTCATACGAGGTTCCCTGCTGCTGCACAGCCTTTTCCAGATCATCCATCGAATCCAGATGGTTCTGCTTGCGAATCGCGTCGAGGCTCTTAATCAGCTCTGTATCGCCGTGTATGCCCAGTTCTTTGCCCTTGGATAAGAGCAGTTGACGGTCAATCAGATCGCGCAGCACGTTTTTTTGTTGCTGCTCCAGTTCATCAGCGGAAAGATTTTGCTGGCTGGCATCCTGATCCAGTTGCTGCTGAGCGCGCAGCAGATCGGAATTGGAGATCACCCGATCATTGACGCGAGCGATGATCTGCTCCACGGGCGTGCCATACAGGTTGCTGAGGTCTGCACTGGAAGAAGCAGCGGCACTGGCAGCCTGGGCGGCAGCGGGAAGGCAAAACACCGTGGCCAAAGCCAGCGGCAGGGCGGTACGCAGGACAACTCGAAGCATCATGGGTATTGGCTCTATGTCATACGGCCTGCCAGCGTAGTTTGCACATACTGGCTGGCGCATTCTGGCAGACACCTTGGTGCCCGCTGTGCGCCCTATTCGTTCAGACCGATTCCTTTGCTCTTCATTCTACTCATATTTCCTGCTGGAGTTTTCCCCTGCCAGAAGGGATTCCAAAATCGTTGTGGCCCCATGGAAGCCCCCAAGCCCTGCGATGCTACACTGTGGGTGCAAAGCAGGTGGCCACCGCGCCGCGTTTCGCCGGTACGCAGCCCATCTCTTCGCATGTCACGCAGCCACGAGGAACCTTCGGTTCATGAACCCGCGCTCCAGCCGTTCCCTCTTTCTTTTTGTCGTGTTTTTGGCCACCTGCGGATTGCTTGGCTCCTTTGTGAGCCGAAGTGCCGGAGCACAATCGGATACGGATGCCTCCACGCTACGCGATAGCCTCAAGCAGTTCACCAGCGTCTACAGCATCGTGGAGCAAAATTACGCTGAGCCGTTGAACGCCGAGCGCGCAAACGCGGCCATCTACGACAGCGCCGTCCCCAACATGCTGCACGTTCTGGATCCACATTCCAACTTCTACGACCCGAAAGCTTTTTCGCAGATGAAGGAGGACGAGCACGGCAAATACTACGGCGTCGGCATGCAGATCATGCAGCAGGGCGACAAAGTTGTCGTGGTTGCCCCCTTCGAGGGAACGCCCTCGTACAAAGCTGGCATCCGCCCCGGCGATGTCATTCTGGCTATTGACGAGAAATCTGCGGCCAAAATGACCAGCGCCGATGTCGCCAATAAATTAAAAGGCCCCAAGGGCACGCCCGTTGAGATCACTCTTGGACGAGAAGGCGCGCCCAAGCCACTGGAGTTTCATCTGGTACGCGACGAAATTCCGCGCAACAGCGTCGATCTGGCCTTTGACGTTCGTCCGGGGATTGGCTACATCCACATCACCAACTTTCAGGAAACAACAGGCCGCGAAGTGGCCGATGCCCTCCAGAAACTTAGCCCCATGCAGGGACTGGTGCTCGATCTGCGCGGCAATCCCGGCGGATTGCTCAGCGAGGCCGTCTCCGTAGCCGGGGATTTTTTACAAAAAGGCCAGATCATCGTCTCGCAAAAAGGACGCGCCTTCCCGGAGCAGGTCTACCGCGCGCCCCACTCGAATCACGGGGGCAGCTATCCCATCGTCGTGCTGGTCAATCGTGGCACGGCCTCAGCAGCAGAGATTGTCTCTGGTGCGTTGCAGGATCATGATCGCGCGCTGGTCGCCGGAGAGACAACCTTCGGCAAAGGATTGGTGCAGACCGTATATCCGCTCTCCGAGGGCACGGGCCTGGCGCTGACCACCTATCACTATTACACGCCCAGCGGACGCCTGATCCAACGCAACTACAACGGCGTTTCTCTCTACGACTACTACTACAACCACGACAGCGCAGCGCAAAACGATGCCAATCGTGAAGTCAAGCTGACGGACTCTGGCCGCACGGTCTACGGGGGGGGCGGCATCACGCCTGATGTAAAGATCGACACGCCCAAGTCCACTCCGTTTCAGGACGCGCTGCTGCAGCATCTGGTCTTTTTCAATTTTGCCAAGTCATACCTGGCCAACCGCACCATCCCGCGCACCTTTCAGGTAGATGATGCCGTGCTCAAGAGCTTTGAGCAATTTCTAACCCAGCAAAAGGTTCCCTACACGGATCAGCAGATTGACGGCGTTCGCGACTGGATCAACACCAGCATCAAGAGTGAACTGTTCACCTCCCAGTTTGGACAGGAGGAGGGTCTGAAAGTTCGCGCAGAATGGGATCCCATGATCAACAAAGCCATTACAGCGATGCCCCAGGCGCTGGCACTGGAAGATGCCGCAAAGAAGACCCTGGCCCTAAAGACCAGTACGCCGATCACTGTCCCCACACCTGCACAGTAATCCTTCCCGTATTAAATTGCCCGACTGGTGGTGCGCCCACCAGTCGGGCAATTTCACTCTTGACCGGCATCCAGGATGCACCCTACCCGAACACTCCAAAGACCCGTTAGAATATATAGAAAGAATCCAGTATTCTCGACTGTGTGCTCCTGGGAAGTCCAGACAGGATCATATTGGGACTATCGACGTTCTGCCTGTTTCTTGACGTTCAAGGATGGTCGCTTCTGACTGTGACAACTTCCCAATCCGCCGTGCTGGAGCCGGTCAGCACGGTGAGTGTGGCCCGTGACCAGGAGGCCAGTCCTTCACTTTTACGGCAATTTCTGCAACGACCCTCCATCCGTATTCTTGGATTGACCCTCGGCGCGCTTTGCATTTTGGGCTATCACCCCTTTGTGGACGATGCGGCCATCTACGTCGCAGGGGTAGAAAAAATTGTCTCTCCCGCGCTCTTCCAGCAGCACGCGGAGTACATTCTTCCCCACTTGCAGCACTCTCTATTCTCTGTGGGCATGGGCTGGCTCATCCGCCTGACGCGCGCTCCACTGCTGCCCGCCCTGTTTGCCACCTACGTCTTTTCGTTGTGGCTTACCGTGCTGGCCTGCTGGCGCATATCCTGCCAGCTATTTTTGCGCAATGAAACCCGCTGGGGCGCCACTGAGTTACTGGCTGCGACGATGACCGTGCCCGTAGCTGGCACTGCTCTCACCTTTGTGGACCCCTACCTGACGGCGCGCTCCTTTTCCACGCCCATCATTCTGTTTGCGCTGGTCTTTGCGTTGGAAAGAAAGCCTGTGCGCACCGTGCTCAGCCTGCTGCTGGCAGTCTTGCTGCATCCGCTGATGGGTGGCTATGCCGTTGTATACGTCGCCGTGCTTTGGCTGATACGCGACGAGCGCTGGAAGCTGCTGGGCGGGTTGACGCTGGCCGTCTTTGCTGGCACCCTTCTTGCCACCCACACACCAGCGCTGCAACATGCCACCGATGGCTATCGCGCTGCCACACTCAGCCGATCTTATTTCTTTTTGAATCGCTGGGAGTGGTATGAGATCTTCGGCCTCTTTCCTCCACTGGTTGCGGCCTGGATCGGTTGCACCGTCCATCCGTTTACCCTGCATCGCAAATGCAGGGTAGTTTGCGCTACCTCCCTGTATGCTGGCGTTTCGGCTCTCCTGTTTTCTATTTTTTTTGTGCATGTCTCCGGGCCGCTGATGCTGGCCAGCCTGCAACCCCTGCGCATCTTCCATCTCATCTATTTGATATTTTTTCTCACGCTGGGCAGTCTGCTGGGGCGTTATATTTTGCAGTGCCGCGTATGGGCATGGGCACTTTGCTTTGCAGCGATTGGCATCACCATGCTGTCCGTCCAGCTCGGCACCTACCCAGACCTGGCCCACGTAGAGTGGCCTGGAGTCGCCTCGCAAAATCCCTGGGAGCAGGCCTTCCTGTGGATTCGCGCTAACACGCCCGACAACGCGCTCTTTGCGCTCGATCCCAGATATCAGACTCTCCCCAAAGAAAGCACCGTGGGCTTTCGCGCGATGGCAGAACGCAGCGCGCTTCCTGACTGGAGCAAGGATGGTGGCGTTGCAGCCATTTATCCCAAAATTGCACCCGAATGGTTTGCCGATGCCACCATGGAAAACCCCTGGAATCAGTGGACCGATGCGCAGCGCCTACAAGCGCTAGCCCCATATCACGTCGATTGGGTGGTGCTCTCCGCCGCAACGCCAACCGCGCTCGCCTGCCCGTATAAGAATTCCCTGGTACGTGTTTGCCAACTCCCGGCTGAAACTGCACCGTTGACAGTGAATCCGTAGCCGCCCGCAGGTACCATAGAGATATGGAACTCATTGTGTATTCCGCTGCCTGGTGCCCGGATTGCCGCGAGGCAAAAAAGTTTCTGAGTCAACATAAAATTCCGTACACCGAAATTGACATCGAATCCACGCCGGAAGCGGCAGAAACGGTGATAACTCATGTTGGCAAACGAGCGATTCCGCAGTTTGTCATCGACGGCGAATGGGTACAGCCGTATAAACCGGGTAGTGGGTTTCTCTACAAAGAAATGGCTGAGCGTTTCGGCGTTGTTCATAAACGCTGACAGGGATGATCGTGCCATCAGTAAAAAATTTCTTACGCAGGAGCTTTTGTGATCGACCGTTATACCCGACCCGACATGGGTCGCATCTGGAAAGAAGAAAATAAATATCACATGTGGCTGGCGGTAGAAACCGCTGCCTCCGAAACGCTGGCCGAGTTCGGCATTGTACCCGCAGAGGCTGCGCACGCCATTCGGGAGCGCGGAGGCTTCGATCTGGCCCGCATCCAGCAGATTGAAGCTGAGGTGCGCCATGACGTGATCGCCTTCACCACTGCGGTTGCGGAAAAGGTTGGCCCCGAAGCACGCTGGCTGCACTACGGCCTCACGTCCAACGATGTCGTCGATACGGCGCAGGCGCTGCAGGTGAAAGATGCCTCGGCCCTGCTGCGCGCGGGCATTGAACGCCTGCTTAGCGTGCTGCGCCATCGCGCATTGGAATTCAAACACACGCCGACCATTGGGCGCACGCATGGCGTCCATGCCGAGCCAACCACCTTTGGCCTGAAGCTGCTGAACTGGTATGCCGAGATGCGTCGCAACCTGCGGCGCTTTGACACGGCGGCAGAAGACATGCGCATCGGCAAGCTCTCCGGCGCGGTGGGCACCTTTGGACATTTGAAGCCGGAGCATGAAGTGGCCATCTGCAAGCGCCTGGGATTGACCCCCGCTCCCATCGCCACGCAAGTCATCCAGCGCGACCGCCATGCCACCTATATTTCCATGCTCGCGGTTCTGGTCTCGACGCTCGACAAAATCGCCGTTGAGATTCGCCACTTGCAGCGCACAGAAGTTCGCGAGGCCGAAGAGTTTTTCTCAGAAAAACAAAAAGGCTCCTCCGCCATGCCGCACAAGCGCAATCCCATAACCTGCGAGCAGATTAGCGGTCTGGCGCGCGTAGTGCGCGGCAACGTGCAGCCGGCGCTGGAAGATATCGCTCTGTGGCATGAGCGCGACATTTCACACTCCTCCGTGGAGCGCGTCATTCTTCCCGATTCGACTATCCTGGCCGATTACCTGCTGGATAAAACGGCCACGCTGATTGAAAAGCTGGTGGTCCATCCGCAGCGTATGATTCAAAATCTGGAATCCACCGGCGGATTGATTTTTTCCGGGCAGTTGCTGCTCGACCTGGCTGAGGCTGGGATGCAGCGCGAGGATGCCTATCGCCTGGTGCAGCAGCACGCCATGCGCGCATGGAAAGAAGAGTTGAATTTTCGTGAACTGGTTGCCAAAGACCCGGAGATTGCGCGGTTGCTACCGGAAGAAAAACTCCAGCGCGCCTTCGATCTGCATCGGCAGCTCTCCAATGTGGATGCAATTTTTGCACGCGTATTGCAGGATGAAGACTAAGCAGCAATGAATGCTGAAACAACATTGACGGTTGCCATCACCGGAGCCAGCGGCGTGCTGCTGGCTCGCGCGATGCTGCACCAATTGCATCAGGATGCCCGCGTGACCCGCGTGCATCTGATTCCCTCCGAAGCATCTCTACGCGTGCTGGCTGAAGAATTGCATCTTTCGGGTCGCAAGGATTTTGTGGATCGGCTTCTCGGTCATACCAGCGAAAAAATTCTACTGCATGCGCCCTCGGACATTGGCGCAGCCGTGGCCAGCGGCAGTTATCCTACAGACGGCATGATCGTGTTGCCATGCAGTATGGGCACCCTGGCTGCAATCGCACATGGCATGGCCGATACATTGATCGAGCGCGCCGCCGATGTTTGCCTCAAGGAGCAGCGCCCGCTGCTGCTCTGCGTGCGGGAGACTCCCTTCAACAAAATCCATCTTCGCAATATGAGTCTGGCCGCCGATGCAGGCGCGACGATTTTTCCCGTCATTCCTGCCTTCTACAACCATCCTGTGGATACGGAGGAGATGGCGCGCCAATTTGTTTTTCGCGTGCTGGCGCATATTGGACTACCGCAGGAGAATGCCTATCAGTGGCCAGGACCGAACGCCTAATCCTGGCTAATACTGGCTAATACTGAAAGGAACCGCCGGTCATCGGCGGATGGCTCTGCAAAAACTTCACCGTATTTGGAATCATGCGATCCGCGCAGGTTGCTGGCGCGGTATGTCCGCAGCCCGCATACAACTCCAACACAGACTGCGGCATTTCCTGGTGCATCACGTCGGCAGTGGTGGGAGGAATCAGCGTGTCCTGCGCGCCCCAGGCAATCAGCACCGGCACAGAAACACTGTTGAGCCTTCCATCCATCCGATCTGCTCCGGTGAGTATGGAGTGCACCATACGGTGAACCACCCAGTAATTTTTCTGGAGCCTGCGAAGAATATCCAGCGCCAAAAATTCTGGAATGCTGGCAGGATGCGGCACCAGCAATCCATGCAGCTGCTCCAGGCCAGCACGATCCGCTGGGGTAAAGACCTTCGGGTCAAAGGAAGCATAAAACGTAAGCCCTGCGCTGTCATATAGCACCAGCCGCTGCACGCGCTGCGGCGATTCTGATGCCAGCTTCAGCGCGACCCAACCTCCCAGAGACCAGCCAGCAACATCCGCCTGCTGAATATGCAGCACGTCAAGAAACTTGCGAACCATATCCACCTGCTGCTGGATAGAATAGGCAATGTCAGGATGGTCAGTGCGCCCGCAACCCAGCAGGTCGATGGCGTAGACGCGAAATCCATTCTGGGTGAACTTGGAGATATCTGGCGCCCAATCCTCCGCGCGCGCGCCCAGGCCATGAATCAACAGCAGCGGCGTGCCGCGTCCGCCCACAAAGTAATGCACGCGATACGGCCCCACCTGCGCGTACTCGCTATGGATGCCGTCCATCGCAAACTGAAGATAGATGCCTTGATCGACGACCCAGAGCGGGCGTTCATAGAACACAATGCCAAATAAAAATAAAACCACCAAAATACCGAGACCTGCATATCGTGCGGCTCGTCGGTTTCTGGACCAGGGGCCTGGCCTGCGGGTTGCAATTTTTTTTAATGCAGTATTGAGCGTGGCCATTGCTTTGTTCCCGTATCTTCCAATCCCCGGTGAATCAATCCCCTTTAAATCAATCCCAGATGAATTACCTCGATCACTTCCGGGGTAAGAGAAAACTGTGCAAGATCCGCGACGCTGGCCCAGCAGGCCTCTGCCGCATCGCTGCCCGCCTGGAGCGTTCCCCCTACGACATGACAAAGAAAATCTACCAGCACATAGTGGTACTGTACTCGACCATCGGCATCGCGATGAATTTTGTTCAGCACTTTCAAGATGCGGATCGGTTTCACCTGCAGCCCGATTTCTTCGCGAATCTCGCGGATGATCGCTGCTTCCAGCGTCTCGCCCAACTCCACGGCCCCGCCGGGAAGCGACCACTGGCCTTGCAGCGGGCTGTTTCCGCGCCGGATTACCACAACAGATTCACTGACTGAAGATTGATTCGGAGATTTGTTTTCTGGGGAGTTTCTGTCAGGCGCTAGCACCACAGCTCCCACTCCAACAATCGGCGCAGATGGATATTCCCGCGACATGCAACCCTCCGCTTACCGCCGTAAGCGGCTCTAGCGCATGTGCTTTCCGTACTCTTCATCGTACACAACGCGAGACAGTTCAAAGCGCCCGCCATTGGGCTTGTCCGGGCCTTTAAGATGTCCGATGGCCAATAGCGCAACCACATGGTAGCTAAGTGGCAACTTCAAAACCTCGCGAACTTTTTCCTGCTCGTACCCTTCCATCGGAGCGGTATCGTACCCAAGCGCCTCGGCCATCAACAGCATGTGGGTAAAGGCAAGCATTACCTGCCGGTTCAGCCACATGGCCATGTTGGGATGATTGGCAAGATAGCCAGGAATCCTCTCGCGAGCCTGCTCCGAATAGCTTTCGGATATGCCGCCCTCTTTGCCCAGCCGCAGCATCTCTTCCAGATCGCCATTGCGCCAGCCATCTGCATCGCCACAGGCAACAATCATGGCCGAGGCCTCTTCAATTTTGGCCTGATTAAAGCTGGCCAGCCGCAGACGTTTTTTCTGCTCCGGACTGCGAACAACAACAAAGCGCCAGGGCTGCATGTTGTAACTACTGGGCGCATGCAATCCTGCATCAAGAATTTTCTTCAGATCTGCCTCTGGGATCGGGGTATCGTCAAAGCTCGGCGTGGCCCGACGTTCCCGAATTACGTGGGAAAGCGATTTTTCTTTTTGCGCGCTCATACTTTATCCATCGTACTCTTGCCGGGCGTGTGACCGAAATTACTTCGATATAAAGCTGAAGATATCACGGAGCGCAACCGCGTGACAGGTCTAGCTAGGGAATTTGCGTCATCGGCAGTTCAATTCCGAACGGGGATTGTCCCGCTGCTTCCACATACACCCACATCCCATGAAAGGCGCTCTTCAATTCTGGATGCGCCAGCAGCAGGGCCTGCATGACGGCAGTATTCTGTCGGCGGATCTCAGTCAGATTTTTTATATCCGCAACGTTGTAGTGGATTACCAGATCAAGACCGCCCAGCGCGTCGCTGGTCTCCACTTTTGTAATCGGAAAACTCTGTCCATTTGCGGCAAGCTGCATGGGCTGCACGCCCGGCAATCCTGCAGGCTGCGCGGATTGTTGCTCCTGCAGCAGAGTATCCAGATTCGTGCTGCGCAGATATTCGGCAGGCGTAGACAGATAGAGGGCCGTCGTGAAATAAAAATACGCATTCCAGGTTTCATGTTTGGCAGCGTAGGCACGCGCCTGCTGCCAGTACCACACGCTGTTGTGCCCATCCATCGTCAGCGGTCGAAATGAAAATCCAGCCAGCTTCCACTGCCCCTTCGCGTCTTCAAAAATTGCTGCGATCTGCTGCGGATTCAGAATGCCGGTGGCATGGATCAACGCCAGCGCGTATTGTCCCTGCGGCAGCGCGCCAAAGCTGAGAACCACATGCTCTGGACGATTGAAGACTCCACAGTAAAAACGCGCCGGGGTCTCGTCGGGCTTCAAACCGGTTGCATCCAGCGCGTACAGATTGTCCACGGTAAAGGTCGCGCCCTTTACTTTCGTCGCAGCGTCAGACATCGCACTCAAAATCCCCGCAGCATCGGCAGCCACCTGAGGAGCGATCTCCTCCTGCATTGTTTTGGAATCTGCCGTAAGCAGGCTCTGCGACACCTTCTGACTTGCGACAACCAGCGCGTTGCGCGTGGTGGCAGACATCTCCGCCTGCGTCGTGCAGGTCTGGCCCTGCAAGGCCACGCTGCCACACGCAAACAAAAACACGCACACAATGGGTGCCGCGTGCTTTCGATTCTTTTGTTTCCCGTAGCGCATCCGCAAATGTCTCTCTCCTCACATCGCGTACAAAACACTGCTAGTCTAGTACACAATGCTACGGATTGTGCATGCGCGTTGTTTCTCAGGGCAGAGTTTCCGCCGCCTGCACGCCCTTGTGTTTGCCTGCGCGCTGGTCTGGCTTAGCGGAGCAGCCTGCATCTGTAGCACAGCGTACTCGCAGGCCTCTACCTCTCAGAAGCCTGCAACCATCCCGGCCCGGCATATAACACGACATCGCAAACATCCCCGAAAACTCCGGCATTCTGTAAAGGCTGTCGTGGTGCCGCTGCCCGCACCACCTGTTCCAGTCGTCCCTGCAGCGCCCGTGTATCCCGTTCCACCGGAGCAGCAGCCCGCCGTACCAGCGCAGATTGTCTACGATGGCCATCAACTGACCATCGAGGCAAAGAATGCCAGCCTTGCCCAGATTCTTGCGGCAGTCGGTCAGAAAACCGGCATGACCGTATCCGGACTGGATGGCGATATGCGTGTGTATGGAAACTACGGGCCAGGAACAGTCAATCAAACGCTGACTGCGTTACTGAATGGATGTCCGTACAATTTCGTCATCATCGGCGGAGACGCAACGCACCCGCCCCAGCAATTGCAGTTGTCTCTCTCAAACGGGGCGCAGTAATTCCTGCAAAAGCACATAAATACACAGAAAAATGGCTTGAAATGTCCGGCAAATTCCTTGTCTGCGAAACGAAGTCCGAGGCCGGGGTATAAAATACCTAGGTGTAGACGTTATAATAGATGTCCGTGATTCTTGAAGGTGATGCCAGTGCCCGGTAGTCCTTTTCCATACAGGATATTGATCGTTGAGGACAATGCAGGCTTGCGTGAACTCGGAAGGATGCTGCTCGTAGCGCAAGGCTATGAGGTGCGTGGCGCCGAGGACGGCTTCGAGGGTTTAGCTGCACTGAAACAGTCCCTGCCAGACATCATTATTTCCGATCTGCAAATGCCAAACATGAACGGATTCGAGTTCCTGTCGGTTGTGCGTCGGCGATTCCCGACCATCCCAGTCATTGTTATTTCAGGAGAATTCTTGGGCATATCCGTGCCTGAAAGCGTGCTTGCCGACGCATTCTTCCCCAAAGGCGGTTACAACGCCAACCAGTTGTTCGAGAAGATTATAGATTTACTGCATGAACTTCCGACCCGGCCTAAAACAGGTAAGCCCAACCAAGCGGCTGTGTGGGTCAAGAACGATAAAGGCACGATCGCTGTTACCTGTTCGGAGTGCCTGCGTACCTTTCCGGTATCGAATGTTGCTAAAGGCGTGAATCAAGCGGAGTGCGACTTTTGTAACTGTCTTGTTCGTTTTGAGATCATCGGAGAACAAAAGTCCAAGGAAGGAACCGGCAACCTGGTTCTGCCGGCGATTTGATGTCCATCTAATACCCTCCAGGCAAGGAAAGCCGCTTGATGGTGTGACCTCCGAAGGCCAAGAATGCCGCCCTCTCACGATCAGAAGAGTATGAACCATCCATTGCCCTGGTACAAAGATTCCGGGGCCAATCACGCTAGTCCAGCGATCAGGAAATGGCCGATCCCAGCGTGGAATGAGCTACATTTGAAGAACCAGCCGTTGCTGGGCGCATGGGTTCTGCAAGAATGTGCGCGGAAGCGTGGTGCCGAAAGAGAATAAAAAGAAGACGACAGAGAGCGTATGCAATCAAGACACCCAACGCCAGTGCGGCCAAAGAAGCGCAAACGACCAGAAACATCAACATGCAACGATCTCCTTTTTTCTAATACCCTGCGATGGGCATTCTGCCATCGCGGATTCACAGAAACGAATCCAGAACCCCTGTGAGAACAACCATCCTCACGGAAAGTATTCTCTTTAGACTGTATCGACTTGGCAAGAGCCAACCTTATTGCCTTTTGAGATTCCCCCGATGCCAACCGTTGCAGGGAGTCCCAAAGCAGTCCACGCTTGACAGGCGCTCTCGACCCCGGAATCCTAATTAGAATGCCCATTCGTACAATTACCGTCCGTGGCGCTCGCCAGCACAACCTGAAGAACATCACGGTCGAGATTCCCCGGAACTCGTTCACCGTCGTTACGGGGCTGTCCGGCTCCGGCAAATCCTCGCTGGCCTTTGACACCATCTATGCCGAAGGGCAGCGCCGGTACGTGGAGACGCTCTCCGCCTACGCGCGGCAGTTTCTGGATCAGATGGAGCGCCCCGACGTTGATTCCATTGAAGGTCTCAGCCCGGCCATTTCGATTGAGCAAAAAACAACCAGCCGCAGTCCCCGCTCCACGGTCGGCACCATCACGGAGATTTACGACTACCTGCGTCTTCTTTTCGCCTCCGTAGGCGTGCCGCATTGTCCCCAGTGCGGTCAGCCCATCTCGCGCCAATCGGCAGAGCAGATCGTGGATCGCGTGCAGCGGCTGGGGCAGGGCGAGCGCGTCACCATCTACGCCCCCATCGTGCGCGGGCGCAAGGGGGAGTTTCGCGAAGAATTAGAGAAGCTGGATCAGCAAGGCTTCCGCGCTCGTATTGATGGAGAAGTTCTTGACCTGGCCGATGTCATGCGCCTGGATAAGCGCAAGAATCACACCATAGAAGCCATCGTGGATCGCGTGATCGTCAAGCCCGGCCTGGAGAAGCGTCTGGAGACTGCCGTCGCCAAAGCCCTGCAGATGTCGAGCGGTCTGGTGCTGGTGGCCATTGCCGGAGCCAACGGCGGGCCGCCAGAGGAGCAGTTGTACTCCTCGTCGATTGCCTGCCCGGATTGCGGCATCAGTGTGCCCAAGCTGGAGCCGCGCAGCTTCTCCTTCAACAGCACCTACGGAGCCTGCCCGCATTGCAATGGACTCGGCAGCACCTACGATTTCGATCCGGCGAAACTGATCGTCGACTGGTCCAAACCTTTGCTGGATGGAGCCTACGCTGGCCCTGGCTCGGCATCGCAATACCTGCACAAGCTGATTCACCTGACTGCGGAGCGCTACAAGATCAACCTGCGCACGCCGTTTGAAGAACTACCGGCCAAACAGCAGATGCTCCTGCTGGTCGGCCCGGAGAAAACCGAAGGTGGACGCACCGGCTTTCATGGCATTCTGGCCTGGCTGCGCGACTCTCTGGAAGATGCCACCTCCGACAGCTACAAACAATCGCTGCTGGGCTACATGTCCGCCACGTTATGCCCGGAGTGCCACGGCAAACGACTGCGACCTGAATCGCTCTCCGTCAAGATCAATGGAAAATCCATCGCGGATTTTACTGCGCTGCCCCTGGCGCAGGCGCTGGCAACCGCGCGCTCCTTTACCTTTACCGAGCGAGAACATCTTATTACCGACCGCCTGCAACGCGAGATTGTCGAGCGGCTGGAGTTTCTGAACGCCGTGGGCCTCAGCTATCTGGCGCTGGAGCGCAGCGCGGCGACGCTCTCTGGCGGCGAGGGCCAACGCATCCGCCTAGCCACGCAGATTGGCTCCCGCCTGCGCGGCGTGCTCTATGTGCTGGATGAACCCTCCATCGGGCTGCATCAACGAGACAATGACCGCCTGATTGCCGCGCTGCTGGCGCTGCGCGACCTGGGCAACACCGTGCTGGTCGTCGAACACGATGAGGACACCATCCGCCGCGCCGATTATGTACTCGACCTTGGCCCCGGTGCTGGTCGCCTGGGCGGCGAGGTAATTGCGCGGGGCACGCCAGCGCAGATCATGGCTGAACCGGCCTCACTGACTGGACAATATCTTGCGGGAAAGCTGGAAGCTGTTCCGCGCACCACGCCGCGTCCGCTCACCGGCAAATGGATTACGGTCGAAGGCGCGCGCAGCCACAATCTGCAAACTGTAACGGCGCGCTTTCCGCTGGGTGTAATGACGGTTGTCACCGGCGTCTCTGGCTCCGGCAAAAGCACGCTGGTCAACGACACGCTCTACCGCGCGCTGGCGCAGAATCTGTATGGCTCGCGCGAAGATCCCGGCGAGCATACGCGCATCACCGGCGCGGAGCAGATCGACAAAGTAGTGCAGATTGACCAGTCGCCGATTGGTCGCACGCCGCGTTCCAATCCCGCCACGTACACCGGCGTCTTTACGGCGATTCGCGACCTCTTCGCCATGCTGCCGGAGTCGCGCGAGCGCGGCTACAAGGCCGGTCGCTTCTCGTTTAACGTTCCCGGCGGACGCTGCGAGGCCTGCCACGGCGACGGCCAGCGCCGCATCGAAATGAACTTTCTACCCGACGTGTACGTGCAGTGCGAAGTATGTCTGGGCCGCCGCTACAATCAGGAGACGCTTGCCGTCCGCTTCAAGGGCTACTCCATCGCCGACATTCTGGATTTACCCATCGCGGATGCGCTGCCCGTGCTGGCCGATATTCCTGTGGCGCGGCAAAAGCTGGAGACGCTGAACGATGTTGGCCTGGGCTACGTGCATCTGGGGCAGTCCGCGACGACACTCTCTGGTGGAGAGGCGCAGCGCATGAAGCTGGCCAAGGAGCTTTCCAAGCGTCAGACCGGACGCACGCTCTACATGCTGGATGAGCCGACCACAGGCCTGCACTTTGACGATGTACGCAAGCTGCTGGAGGTGCTGCACCGGCTGACCGATCTGGGCAATACGATCCTCATCATCGAACACAATCTGGATGTGATTCGCACCGCCGATTGGATTGTTGATCTGGGGCCAGAGGGTGGAACGGAGGGTGGCAGGATTGTTGCCGAAGGCGTTCCCGCGCAGATCGCAGAACATCCCACCTCGCACACGGGAAAACTGTTGGCGCGATATTTCTCTGGCACAGCGCATTCAAAAGCAAGCCTTACCAAGACGACTCCTGTAAGCTCGGAGTCAGCCAATACAACGCGCAAGCCTGCTGCGAAAAAGCTGGCGCGAAAAGGGGTCGCATGACACTCGAACCAGAGATTCTGCCGCCTCTTTTGCCATCTGAAGAGGAGCAGGCAGCAGCTTCGCAAAAGAAAATCTGGGATGGGCCAGGCCTGCTGGATGCACTCGCTTTTTTCACCATCGCCATTTTTCTGATGCTGTCCATTCAGGGCGGCGGCGCAGCGCTGGCGCTACATTGGCATCTCTTCGGCAGAGCAACCTTGCTACAGATTGCCCAGCAGCCGCGCTTCACCATCCCGGTAATGGGAATCTCGTACGGCTGCATTTTTCTCATTGCGCTGGCTCTCTTTCCGCGAGCCTGGAATCGCCCGTTCGCGCAAGGCGTGTGCTGGAATTTTTCTATCGCGCGCCGACATGCAGGCCTGTTGATTCTTGCAGGCATCGCGTTGGCAGCGGCGATTCAACTGGCCTCCAACTATCTTCCGGTGCCTAAAGAACTGCCTGTGGATGATTTTTTTCGCACGCCGCTGGATGCCTGGATGGTCGCCCTCTTCGGAACTCTAGTCGCGCCTGCGTTTGAGGAACTGGCCTTTCGCGGCTTTCTCTATCCCGGCCTGCGCCGCTGGATGGGAACCATCCTCGCCGCCGTGCTGACCAGCATTCCCTTCGCGCTGCTCCATGCGCAGCAGCTTGCGCACGCAGCCTCTCCGCTGGTGATGGTCTTCCTCGTCAGCATGGTTTTGACCGCTGTTCGCCAGCGCACCGGATCAGTTGCCGCCTCTGCTCTGGTTCATGCGACGTACAACCTGTCCATCTTTCTGGTTGTCTTTTCCGCCAGCGGCGGCTTTACACATCTCGAACGCTTGAAGAATTAGCACGATAGAATCCCCGCCTCTCGACTACAATTTGCATACAACCATGCCCGACAATCGGAACGCCCTTCTCAACCTGATCGCGCAGCACTCCTTTCGTCTGGGAGATTTTGTGCTCTCCTCCGGCGCGCGCAGCGATTACTACATCGACTGCCGCACCACCACGCTCCATGCTGAAGGCGGACGCCTCGCCGGGTTGGTCTTCTACGATCTGATCCTCGAACACAATCTGCGCCCCGCAGCCGTCGGCGGACTTACGATGGGCGCCGATCCGCTGGTCTCGAACATTGCCTCGGCCAGTGCGTGGTATCGTCTACAACATCCCGACGCTCCGCTGGTGCATGGCTTTCTGGTACGCAAGGCGGAAAAGGCTCACGGCACAGGTCGCCGCGTCGAAGGCTTCTGCCAACCCGGAGCGCGCGTTGTGATTGTGGATGATGTCTGCACCACGGGAGGCTCAACCATCAACGCGATCCAGGCCGCGCGCGAGGCAGGCATGGAAGTTGTCGGCGTGCTCTGTCTGGTGGATCGTCAGGAACTGAATGGCCGCGCCGCCGTGGAAGCTGCCGCAGCCCCCGCGCCATTTTTCGCGCTCTTTACCGCCGCGGAAGTGCGCGCCGCCCATCTTGCGCTCCCGCATCACGCAGAAGCCTGAGATACTAGGACGGCAATCCACTTCTGTCAGGAGACACGTCTTGTTCAATCAAGCCAAGCAGAATCAGGCCGTACATCACAGTCTGGCCGGCGGCGGCACCAGTGGAGACACCTACACCGGCATCAGCTATGGGGACGACCTTCCCTGCCCCAATTGTGGCCTGCGACATAGTATTTTCGAAACGAATGTCATCTATGACATGTGTCGCATTCTCATCAAACAGATGACCCAGCAAGGTGTTGCAGTTTCGATGATGATCGGAGTGCTGCGCGGCAATAACAATACGTTTTATGCCGCCTCCTCTCCTGCCGATGGAACCGCCGGGCAGCTTGCCTTTAGAGCCACTGTCCAAGGCATTCGCTTTGTGCGCTTCACGCTATGCGGCAACATTCCAGATCAAGGATCAACCTCGCGTGCAGGCAGCCGGGTTACGGCGCAGGTAATTCGCCAATGCACAGTGAATGGCAGTCCTATCGCGGGTCGCTGCGCGGCTCCCAAGCTGGTTCATTACGCCATCGGCAACAACATCCCACGACCGTGGTGCATGTCAGAAGTTCTGTATGATCCGCTTGGCCAGAATCCCCATTACGATCACTTCCAGACTGCGCAATCCTGCCTGTCCTGCCGTAATTTGCTGCCACAGATGCTCTGCACGCGTGGCAATGCTCCCAATCTCATCGAATTCCGAGGAGCGCTGGGCGCTAATTTCTATAATTCCAGATAATCCCCTGATAATCCATAGATTGCGTCCTATCAACCCGTGACCTGACTGCGCCCGATCCAGAACGCGGAAAGAATGCTGAAAATCGCACGCTGCGCCGCTGGGAATGCTAAAATCAAAGGCATACGCTATGCCCTTGAAAACGCTTTTTCTCAACCCGCCCTCTTTTAAAAATTTTGACGGTGGCGCCAGTTCGCGCTGGCCGGCCACGCGCGAGATCGAGTCCTATTGGTACCCGGTCTGGCTCGCCTACCCAGCGGGTCTGTTGGAAGGCTCTCGCCTGCTCGATGCTCCGCCGCATCACGTCTCGGCAGAAGAGACCATCGAGATCGCCAAGCAATATGAGTTCCTCGTTCTCTTCACCAGCACTCCCGGCTGGACGGGCGACCAGAAGCTGGCTGAGGCCATCAAGGCGGTCAATCCCTCCATCAAGATTGCCTTCGTCGGGCCGCCGGTGACCACCTCCCCGGATCGTGCGCTGAACGAATGCCCGGTCATCGACTTTGTCTGCCGCCGCGAGTTTGACTTCACCGTGGTGGAGTACGCAAACGGCAAGCCACTCGATGAGATTCTTGGCATCAGCTATCGCAAGAACGGCCAGATCGCGCACAATCCCGACCGCCCGCAGATTGAAAATCTTGATCGCCCCAATCTGCCTTGGGTTACGGATATTTACAAGCGTGACATGGACGTGACCAAGTACAACGTTCCCTTCCTGCTGCACCCGTATGTCTCGCTCTACTCCACGCGCGGCTGCCCGGCGCAATGCACCTTCTGCCTGTGGCCCCAGACCCTGAGCGGTCATGCGTGGCGCAAGCGCTCCACCGACGACGTGGCCGCAGAGATGGCCCACGCCAAGGAACTCTTTCCGCATGTGAAGGAGTATTTCTTTGACGACGACACCTTCAACATCCAGAAGGCGCGCACCATTGAACTATGCGAAAAGCTGAAGCCCTTGAAGCTGACTTGGTCCTGCACCTCGCGCGTTACCACCGACCGCGACACACTGAAGGCCATGCGCGAAGCTGGCTGCCGCCTACTGATCGTGGGCTTTGAATCCGGCGATCCGCAAATTCTGAAGAATATCAAGAAGGGTGCCACCGTCGAGCGCGCCCGCGACTTTACTCGCGATTGCCACGACCTCGGCCTCACCATCCACGGTGATTTCATTCTCGGCCTTCCCGGCGAGACCAGGGAATCCATTCGCAACACCATCAACTTTGCCAAGTCGCTGGATGTTGAAACCATTCAGGTGTCCATTGCGCACGCCTATCCTGGCACGGAGTTCCACGACTTTGCCAAGGAGAACGGCTTCATCATCAACGACGGCAAGATGGTCGATGAAGGTGGCCACCAGCTTGCCCACATTGAGTACCCGAACCTGCCCACGGAGTACGTCCTCGAAATGGTGCATCGCTTCTACGACGAGTACTACTTCCGCCCCAAGGCAGCATGGCGCGTGGTCAGCAAAGCCATTATCAATCGCGATGTGCCCCGCCTCTACGTCGAGGCCAAGGCATTCATGAAGCTGCGCGCGCAACGCAATCGCGCCGTAGCGCAAACCAAACGCGACAAAGCCGCAATCGCCGCAGAAGCAGCGCGGGCCGAGGCATAGACGCAGCAACATGCGCACGGAAAGACTGAGAAGCGGTCGGCGACAAGGTGCTGACCGCTTTTCTATTGCCAGAAAGCACCTAATTACGCGTTTGTAATGTATCCACCGCGCTACAGGAGATGCAACGCTGCACACACAATCCACACTGACCTTTCGCCGATATCTCGTGCTGGTCGCCATCATGGTCACCGGATCATTCGGCGATACCTTCCTGAGCGTCGGCATGAAGCAGATGGGGCCCGTCTCCGTGCACCATCTTTCGAGTCTGCTGCTGGCGCTGCGGATTCCGTGGGTACTGGCCGGAATTTTTTTGCTGGTTGGATTTTTTGCGTCGTACCTGACGGCGCTCTCCTGGGCGGATTTAACATTTGTGCTGCCTGCGACATCTTTTGGCTATGTGCTCATCGCGCTGCTCTCAAAATTCTGGCTGCATGAGCCAGTCTCGCCCTCGCGCTGGGCTGGCATTCTGCTCATCACGCTGGGCGTGGGGTTTGTTACACGCGGGCCATCGTACACCCCGCACGCGCCAGTGGAACCGTCTACGCCCGTGCTTGCAGGACAGGCGGAAAGTGATTTGTCATGAAGCATATTGCCGACCCCAGCATCTGGATGATGATCGGAGCCATCGTCATACTGGCAACAGCGGGCGATGTAGCCCTGGCTGGCGCTATGCGTCGCATAGGCGACTTCGACGACATTCGCGCGCACTCTGGCATGATCGGAGCCATCCGCGCCGTGCTGACAAATTTTCGTTTTCTCTTTGGCTTGCTCTGTATGTCGCTCAGCTTTTTCTCGCTGCTCTTCGCATTGAGCTGGGCGGATGTCAGCCTGGTTGCGCCCGCCTCCGCTGCGCTTACCTTTATGACCAACGCATTTGCCGCAAAGTGGATTTTGAAAGAAAATGTTGATCGGCGACGTTGGTTTGCCGCTCTCTGCGTCTGCGTGGGCGTGTTCCTGATTGCGCGTTGAGCACGCGCGACCCTATCCGAAAATTCGCATCAGTCCCTGCACCGGCAAGTCGGGTTGCAGGAATTTCTGTTCGCGCTTCTGGCTGCGCGCGTAAGCCTCCGCTGCCAGATATCCGCTGCGAACCGCGCCTTCCATCGTCGCGGGCCAGCCGGTCGCCATCCAGTCCCCTGCCAGAAAAACTCCCGGCCATGCCGTTACCGGGCCGGGGCGATAGGCATCCAATCCTGGAGTAACGCAAAAGGTCGCGCGCACTTCTTTCACCACAGTCGCCTTCAACACCTTCGCCTGTCGGACTGCGGGAAAGAATTGTGCCAGCTCAGTCAGCGCCAGATCTAGAATCTCCTGCCGCTGCATCGGCACCAGCGTCTTCGATGCGCTCACCACCAGCTCCAGATAATCCCCCGCAGCGTTTTCGCGCGTCTGCGGCTGCAACAGCGACTTGTTGAACATCCACTGAATGGTCGTATCCAGCAACACCGCGTGGGGAATATCCGTAATTTTCCGATCAAACCAAAGATGAATTCCCGTGATCGGCGAATGCTCAAAGTGTGCCAGTTGATCAGGAAGTTTGTTATCCATATCAGCAGCAAGCACAGGCAGTGCAGGCAGTAATTTTTGTGTTGCCTCAAACGGCAACGCTAAAATCACAGCGCCTGCGTCGATGCGCACTCCCTGCCCATTTCTCTGTCCCGCTACGCTCCAGCGCTGGGTTTCCGCATGAAAGGAAAATCCTTCCGCGCTGGTGCGTAGAAGCACGTCGCCACCCCGCGCGCGGATATATTGCAGCGCGTGGGAATACAGTTCGCTCAAGGGAATGGTTGGGAATCCCATCCTTCCCGCGACCGGCGAACTCATAAACGAACTGCGAATCACCATCCCTGCATACCGCACGGATAGGCGATCCAGGTCGTCATTCAGCGCGCTGTGCATCAGTGGGCGCCAGAAACGATCCACGGATGCGCTAGTCTGCCCATGCCGCTCCAGCCAGTGCGCAAAATTTTCTGGCGTGTCGTTCGGCACGCCTTGCAGTAACGCCATCATGGCACGGGCAATGGCAACTTTATCCGCCAGCGTAAAAGCACGCGCCTCAAGAAAGGAAACTGTATTGTGCAACGGTGCAGGCAAATTCCCTGGATATAAATCACTGCGCCGTCCGCCCGGCTCCAGAAAGGTGAACCGATCGAACCATTGAATGCGATCTTCGACACCCAGCCTGCGATAGAACTCAATCAGATTCGTACAACTGCCCAGCAGCAGATGCTGGCAGTTATCGACAATCTCGCCCGTTCCGGGATGCTCATACGATGAGGCGCGTCCACCCACATACGGACGGCGCTCCAGCAACTGCACACGATATCCGGCATCGGCCAACGCACAGGCGGAGGCAAGACCCGCAAGTCCGCCACCCACCACCGCAACATCGCAATTCACGTTGCCTGCGCTGCTAGTATTGCGGGTTTCCGTATCCGCTGCTTCTATTTCTGTATTCAATCTTTCTCCACTTCCGCGCAACTCTTCGCAAAATTTTAGGTGTTTTTTGACCTGCGCGCACGTAGCACCATCCATAACCCACGCAGCAGAATCGCAATTTTTTCATGTGTGGGAACTTTAATTTTCCCTGAAAACACCCGATACTGACGCGCCACAATACGATCCAGCAGGCGGCGATAGACGGACACCAGAACCCAGAGAGCAGGTCTGCTGTCCGCTGAGATCATCGGCAATAGAGCCTCTGCGGAGGCGTAGTACTTCTGCGCGCGATGAGACTCCATCTCCAGCAGCAGATAGGCATTGAGAGACATTGCAGCATTGTCCCGCGTGGCTACGATCTGCTCCGCTGTCAAACTATAGCGGCGCAAATCTTCCTGCGGAAGATACATGCGCCCATGCTTCGCATCCTCCTGCACATCGCGCAGAATGTTCGTAAGCTGAAACGCGATTCCCGTCTCTTCTGCCAGCTTTTCCGCGCGTGCATCGCTATATCCAAAAATGCGAATGCAAACCAACCCCACTACAGATGCAACGTAATAACAGTAGCGATAGAGATCCTCAAAGGTTCGATAGGTGGCAAGGGAATGCCCATTGTGTGCATCCTCGGTATCTTCTGGACGTGCCTCGCCCTGTGTGCTTCCTGGCGGCGGCATTAAATCCATCATCGTTCCCTGCACAAGCTGATCTAGCAGTTCCGTCGATATTTCAAAACGTTGCTGCACGTCGCGCACGGCGATAAAAACTGGATTCTCCGTTTTCGCCCCAGCCGCAGCACTATGCCACTCCTGTAACCACGCGATAGCCTTCTTGCGGCGTTCCGCCAGAGGAATGCTTTCGTCATCCGCCAGATCATCTGCATGACGCATAAACGCATACATGGCGCACATGGCCAAACGCTTGTGCCGAGGCAGTACTAGAAAGGAATAGTAAAAATTCTTTGCTTCGCGGCGTGCAATCTTCCTGCAAACCTTATATGCCTTTTCGATGGAGAAACTCACGCCACGGGCCTCGCAGTCAGCTTCCCGGCAACTGCACGAAACAACAGAGCCAGCTTGCGTGTTTTGCTGATCGCGGGTCGGGCACGCAGCACGTCGTACCGCTGTCGTTCGATGGCGCGGAGTATCTCCATCCCTCCACGGCTGAACAGGTCAATATCAATGGCCAGCTCCGAATCCAGTTGCTGGATCAGAGGCATTCCCTTGCGCAACAATTCGCGTGTGGCCTCCACTTCATACTGCATCAGAGCATGAAATTCATCCGTACATCTGCACTCGCAAATCTGCGCTTCTGTTACGCCAAACCGCTGCATATCGTCTTGTGGAAGATAGATGCGATTTTTTTGATAGTCCACGCTCACATCCTGCCAGAAGTTCGCCAATTGCAGCGCGGTACAGGTAAAGTCCGAGAGCGCGAAGCGTTCTGCATCGCGATAGCCACTGGCATACAGCACCAGATGTCCAACTGGATTGGCTGAATTTTTGCAGTAGCCCAGTACATCCTGCATCGTCGCGTAGCGTAGCACCGTCTGATCCTGACGAAACGCAATCAGCAAATTCGCAAATGGTTCTTTGGGGATTTCGCATACGCGAATCGTCTCCGCCAAAGCAACAAAAACTGGATGACGCACTTCCCCGCAATAGCAGGCATCCAGCTCACCCTGCCAAAAATTCAACAGCGCCAGCGACTGCTGTGTGTCTCCCACCTCATCACCCAGATCATCCGAGATGCGGCAATAGGCGTAGATGCTTTGAAAGTGCGGGCGAAGCCGCTTCGGGAGAAACCACGACGCAACATGGAAATTCTCATAATGCGATTCCGTAAGTTTCCGACAAAACAACTGCGCCTCTTCCAGAGTAGGAATCTGGGACGGCATTCGATAGAGTGCGGGAAGTTTTTTCCATCCCGCCTCCAGCACCGCAACGTCGCTTTGCATTGTTTCCATAGACATCATTTTTTCTTAAGGAAGCACAACTGTTTTAATGTTCGCGCTCAGTCCATTTTGATCGCGGTTCATCATGCCGTGGAAGACCTGCACAATCTCCTCCAGTGGCGCGCGCGCCGTAAGAAAATCTGCGCACGCAAACTTTCCACTAGCAATCCATTCCAATGCGCGTCGACACACCGAGGGCCGATGGTGAAAGCTCGCGCGCAACGTCAGATTATTGTAGTGCAGGCGATTTGTATCCAGCGCAACTGTGGTTCCCGCCGCGCATCCTCCAAAAAAATTTACCACTCCGCCCTTGCGTACCATGTCTACGGCCCACTGCCAGGTCTGCGGCATGGCCACGGCTTCGATCACCGCATCCGCGCCACGATGATCTGGAGTCAGCGCGCGCACGGCAGCAATCACATCCTGCACTGCGCTCCCATCAATCACATACTTTGCACCGAAGGATTTTGCCGTCTCCACCTGCGCCGCACGCTTGACGACCGCGATGACCTCTGCCCCAGTCAAGTGCGCGAGATGAATAAACATCAAGCCGATTGGCCCAGCTCCAATCACAATTACCTGATCGCCCGGCTGCACGCCCGTCTCATCCATGCCATGCACCACACAGGCCAGAGGTTCCGTCATCGCTGCATGTTCCAGCAGTACAGACACCGGCACTTGCAGCGTGTTCTTCGCGGCGATGCGCGCAGGAATGCGAATGTATTCTGCATACGCGCCATTGTTGAAAAGCAGATCGTCACAGAGATTCTCCTGTCCGCGATGGCAAAAATCGCACGCGCCGCAGGGCGCAGAGTTCAGCGCAACCACGCGGTCGCCTTCACGAAAATTTTTAACGCCTGTACCCACGCTGGCTACATGACCGGCAAGCTCATGCCCAAAGGGGATGGGCGGTTGCAACATCCTGGCGTGATAGCCGCGACGATAGACCTTCAAATCCGTTCCGCAGGTAAGCGCAGCGCGTACGCGCACAATGACCTCGCCGTCAGCAGGCGTTGGGATGGGAAGCTGCTCGATTCGCAGGTCTTCTTTGCCGTACAGGACTGCCGCTTGCATCGTTTGCGTCATCATGCCTCGATTTCTATTTTCGCAGAGCTAGGGCTGCATGACGATTTTGAGGGAATCTGGTTTGGGATGGGAGGCAAATTCGATGGCCTCGGCAGCCTGCTCCAGCGTAAAGCGATGGGAGATGAGCGTGGTCAGATCGAATCCAGCAGCATAGCCCTGCAAGACCTGCTGCACGCCTTCATCCTGAATCTCAACGGAGGCGCTATACGATCCCAGCAATGCCTTTTCATCCATGCAGACCGCTGCCGGATCAATCACTGCCTCGCCATGCTGCGTCTGCGCGAATAGCAGAACGCGCCCACCGGGACGGGCTGCATCCATTGCAGTACTAATTAAAGCATTGCCCGCCACGGCAAGAATGACTGCGTCCGCACCGCGTCCTTCGGATTGCAATTTAGTAACGGCAACGACATCTTCTCGGCTCGCGTCAATGGAATGCGACAGGCCAAAGCCTGCGGCAATCTTGTGGCGGGAAGGATACAGATCGGAGGTAAGAATCTTTGCGCCTGTCTTGTGCGCCAACGCTGCCAAAAGAATTCCAATGGGGCCTTGCCCAATGACCAGCACGGTTTCGTCCGGCGCAAGCTGTAGATTTTTCACTGCCTTCAGACAGGTATTCACCGGCTCAATAAACGATGCCTGCTCAAAAGGAATCTCATCCGGGATGCGAATCATGCCGTGCTGCACAATCCACTCCATCACGCGGATGTACTCGGCAAAGCCGCCGCCAGCCGGTTCAAAACCAGCCGTACATCCAACACGCTTGTATACCTCGCACTGCGCGAAGGTCTTCTTGCGGCAGTAGTAGCACGCGCCGCATGGAATATGGTGGAAAGCCATCACGCGATTCCCAACACTCCAACCCTGCACGCCAGTACCCCGCGCAACAATGGTTCCAGCCATCTCATGCCCAAAGATGCGCGGCGCAGAATGCGATCCTGTATGAATTTTTTTCAGATCCGTGCCGCAGATGCCGCAAGTGTGGATGCGCACCAGCACCTCGCCCGCGCCAATCGCTGGAACGGGGACGGTCTCCACGCGCACATCGTTGATGCCGCGATAAACCGCCGCGCGCATAGTGGATGGCACTCCTAGCGATTTGAATTCTGTCGAGGAAGTTGTTGTTGTCGCCATCAATTGACTATCCTTCCTGACCCTTTGCATTCACCCGGTATGCAAGCAGGATACTATGCAGCTCCTGGCAAAGATTTCTTGCCGATACGGACGCACCGCGCGCCATGCGCATGGTCGCCAGCCACGTCCAGGGCCGCAGCGCAACGTGCAGCGCAAAGGCATTTTCGCGAATCCATCCCTCTTGGGTGGTAAATTTTGCAATCTCCGGCAGCGCCTCGTCCTGTTCGTCTGAGATGGCTTTGACCACGGCAAAAGGAATGCCCTGCTCTGCAGCCATGCGCGCAACTGTCGCCGCTTCCATATCTACAAAGTCAGCGTCAAACTCAGCGGCAAGCGCCTGCTTCTCCTCGGCATTCGCGACGCTGCCAACTGTCACCAATGTGCCGGTGCCAGCCATCGCTGCAAATTTCTGTTTGGTCAATGCATCGATCACGCAGGCAGGATGCTGCACAGAGCCAGCAGAAATTTCCGACTTCAAGGCACCTGCCCATCCAACGGAAAAAATGTAGGAGATTGGCCCACGCGCCAGCGCCTGCTGCACGGCAAGCTCCGCGCGCGCCGCACCCATGCCAGCGCAGACCACGATGGCTGCTTCGCTTGTGTAGACACAAATCTTCCGAGCCAGGTCGCTCTCGTCCTGCCAACCATCCACGAGTGTGGCAATCTCACGCGGCAGCGCGGCGATGATGGCGATTCTCGGCTTCATGCTTTTGGAGCGAACCCGTTGGCACGAAACCAATCTATGGCTGCATGGAGCGCAGGGTCGACAGGTAGCACGATATAGCCCAGTTCACGTTCCGCTTTCGCGGAGGAGACGAACATTTTTTTCTTGCCCATGCGCACAGCTTCCACCGTAGCGCGCGGTTCCTGACCACGCATGCGTCCCGTGATCCACTCGTCGAAGAAGGCAAAGGTCATGGCCACCGAGTGCGGCACGCGCATGGTGGGAGATGGCAGGCCCGTCATTGCCGCCATACGATCCAGAATCTGTTTCAGCGTCAGATTCTCTCCGCCCAGAATGTAGCGTTCCCCGGATCGGCCCTGCTCCAGCGCCGCAACGTGCGCCTGCGCCACTGCCGTCACGTCGACGAGGTTCAGCCCGGTCTCCACATACGCAGGAAATTTCCGATTGAGAAAATCGACGACGATGCGTCCAGTGGGCGTCGGCTTGGCATCGTCGGAGCCAATGGGCGTGGTCGGATTCAGAATCACTACGGGCAAACCGCAGTGCGCCGCGGCCATAGCCTCCTGCTCAGCCAGAAACTTGGAGCGTTTGTAGTGGCCAATCATATCGGCCAGAGCGACCGGCGAGCTTTCATCCACAATAGTGCCGTCGGTGCGAAAGCCCATCGTGGCGACACTGGAGGTATAGACGACGCGACGCACGCCAGCCTCGCGCGCACACTGCAAAAGCTCCCGCGTGCCTACAACATTGGCGGCGTACATGGCATCTGGATCACGCACCCATAAACGATAATCCGCAGCAACGTGAACAAGCGCTTCGCAATCAGCCAGCGCAGCGTGCAACGTGGAAGGCTGACGCAGATCGCCCACCACCAAATCCGCATTCAGGGATAGCAGATGCTCCGTGCGGCTGGTTTTGCGAACCAGCAGGCGCAACTGCGCGCCGTTCGCGCTCAGCGCGCGCGCAACGTGCGTGCCCACAAATCCGGTTGCGCCTGTCAGAAAAATTCGCATAGATGTTTGCGCGGAGGAATTCGATGTGTTGCTAGGAATCGAGCGATTCAGATTCGATGCCGATATTCTTCTCGCCCGCCGACTTCTTTTCCCAGTATTTGCGGAGCCAGGATTCCCAGCTTTTTCCTGCCGCTGGATCGCGCCCGCTAAAGGCCAGCGCGGCAATCTCCGAATATGGAATTGACATCTTCTCGTTGGAATCCTTGGGAATAATACGCAACGTGGACTGATAAATCGTGGCCCCAGCGCGACGATCGAAGATGTAGCCTTCGATTTTGCTGCCAGCTTTCAACGTGATGGTCACATCCCCGCGAAAATCGAATGCCTTTTCCATCGCGCTGAAAATCTCTTCTGGCGTGGCCAGGGGTGGAATCCATCCCTCAAGATTTTCATGCTCGAAGCCGGGAGCAACCTCCTGCGTGTCGGGCTGCGTAGCAGGCACTGCTTGTTGCAATTCGGAAATCTCGGTCATACACGCTGCCCTTCAAGTTCTGAAGCAGGTGCATCAATCTGCACCAGCGGATTGTGGGAATGAACAGGTCTTGTAGGCTGATTCAACAAGTCCAGCGCGCCACGATCAGCATAGCGATTGAAGATTGTTGCCTTGGCCATCGCAAAAATTCCGCTCAACGAGCCAAAGCCAGCATCCACGGTGGAAGGCTCATACCCGCAACTCACCATGCAGTTGGCGCATTTTGGATTGCCTGACTCCGTGCCATAGTTCGACCACTCGGTTGTCCGCAGCAATTCTTCAAACGTATCGGCGTAGCCATCCTGCAACAGGTAGCAGGGCTTCTGCCAGCCAAACACGTTGAATGCTGGCGAACCCCACGGCGTGCATTGATAGTCGCGTTTGCCCATTAAAAATTCCAGAAAGAGCGGCGACATATTGAACTTCCAGTTCGGCTTGCGATTCGACAGAATCGCGCGGAAGAGACGACGCGAACGAGCACGTCCCATAAAATGCTTCTGATCGGGGGCCTTGTCGTAGGTATAGCCAGGAGACAGCACAATTCCCTCCACGCCCATCGACATCACTTCATCAAAGAAGGCGCGCACGCTGTTCGGATCGGCGCCATCAAAGAGCGTGGTATTGGTGGTCACGCGGAATCCGCGCTTGACCGCCTCGCGAATGCCTTCCACGGCAATGTCGTAGCCACCTTCTCGGCAGACAGAAAAATCATGGTGCTCGCGCTCGCCATCTAGGTGAACGGAAAATGTCAGATACTTGCTCGGCTTGAAGAGGTCGATTTTCTCTTTCAGCAGCAGCGCATTCGTACACATGTAGACATACTTTTTGCGCGCGACCAAGCCTGCGACAATCTCGCCAATCTGCGGATGCAGCAGCGGCTCGCCACCGGGAATGGAAACCATCGGCGCACCGCATTCCTCTGCCGCGTGGAAGCACTCTTCTGGGGTCAACTGCTTCTTCAAAACGTGGGCCGGATACTGGATTTTTCCGCAGCCAGCGCAGGCCAGATTGCAACGAAAGAGCGGCTCCAGCATCAGCACCAGTGGATACTGCTTGCGCCCGCTCCAGCGCTGCTTGAGCACGTAGGTTGCTACGGTCCACATTTGAGAGATCGGCACGGCCATGATGTTGGTTTCTCCAGTATTCCCAGTATTCGTTGTTCCGTTCGCTGCTTTGTAACGGTTCTTAGAGCTTTGCCCGTTGCAACGTGCTGCGATTGGATCCTGCTGCTTCCGGCTGCATGGCTCGCCGATAGGTCGTCAGCGCCAGCAACGGAAAATAGTTGCGATACAGATGGTACGCAAGATAAAAGACACGTGGGAAGCCAGTTCCAGTGTAATCTTTCTCGTCCCAGGAACCATCAGAATTCTGATGTTCTAGCAGCCAGCGTATCCCCTTGGCTACGGAGTCGCTCCGCGTATCGCCTGCAGCCAGCAGCCCAAGAACTGCCCAGGACGTCTGCGAGGGCGTGCTGACGCCAACGCCCCGCTGCACAGGATCGTCATAGCTGGCGCAGCTTTCGCCCCAGCCACCATCGGCATTCTGCACGCAGCGAATCCACTCTGCCGCCTGCAGAATCGGCGGCTCATGATCCCAGACACCCATTGCCTCCAGGCCGCGCAGCACCAGGAAGGTTCCGTACAGATAATTGACTCCCCAGCGCCCAAACCAGCTTCCATCCGACTCCTGCTCGCGGAAAAGGAACTGAATTGCGCGTTCGACCCGCGCATCCTCCCGCGTGTAGCCGTAGCCAGCCAGCATCTCCAGCACGCGACCCGTGATATCGACCGTTGGCGGATCGAGCATGGCATTATGATCGGCAAAGGGGATGTACTGGAAGATCATCTTCGTGTTGTCTTTATCGAAGCTGGCCCAGCCGCCGTTTTTGCACTGCATGGCGAAGATCCAGGCAATCGCTCGCTGCTCCACCTCGTATTGGTAGCGCTCGCGCGGGTTTTCCACTTTGTTCAGCGCCAGCAAAACCTGCGCCGAGTCATCCACGTCGGGATAAAATTCGTTGTTGAACTCGAAGTACCAGCCACCGGGTTCAACTTTTGGAACCTTAACGGCCCAATCGCCTTGTTGCCGAACTTCTTTGGCCAGCATCCAATCTGCGGCCTTCACTAAGCGAGGATCATCCTTGGGCACGCCCGCCTCGCCCAGCACAAAGATGGCGTAGGCAGTATCCCAGACCGGCGACATGCAGGGCTGCATCCGAAAAGTTGCAGGGGTGTCTTTACTAGCTGGCTCCTCAATGCCCAGCTTCTCAAACTCGTCCATCGCGCGAATCATCTGCGGATCGTCGAGCGAATAGCCGAGGCAGCGCAGCGCGATCATGGAATTGAGAATGCCAGGATAGATCGCGCCCAGACCATCGGTTTTTTCAAAGCGTTCGAGCATCCAGCGCTCGGCCTTTTTGATCGCCATCGTTCGCAGCGGACGGATATGCACCCGCTCAAACCAGTGAACCAAGCGATCCGTGAACAGGAAAAAATTTCGCCAGCTAACAATGTGCTTATCCCAGCGCAGATGCAGATCAGCCTTCTCGCGCCCACCCACGAAAAGCTCGTCAATACCCTGCTCCGGCTGAATTTTCTTGAACGGCTTCTTGGCGTAAGCAATCGAAAGCGGCACCAGAATCGCCCGCGACCAGGAAGAAATTTCATATAGATTGAAGTAGAACCAGTTCGGAAACAGCACGATCTCCGGCGGAATCGCTGGGGCCGCGTTGTAGTCGTATTGTCCAAAGAAACAAAGATAGAGCTTAGTGTAGGTGTTGACCTGCGTGACGCCGCCCTGCGCCAGAATCCAGGTACGCGCCTTGACCAGAGCGGGATGATCCTGTGACCAGCCCATCAGCTTCAACGCAAAATAGGCTTTGACGGAGGCGCTGACGTTTGACGGGCCGCCGTGAAAAATACTCCAGCCGCCATCGGCATTCTGATGGCGCAAAATCTCCTGCAGCGCGCGCCGCATCCGGCCTTCATCGCCGGTTCCCAGCAGCATGTGCACCATAATGTAGTCGGATTCCAGCGTCGTGTCGGCTTCCAGTTCCCCACACCAGTACCCATCCGGGTGCTGCAAGGAAAACAGAAACTCGCGAGAACCGGCAACGGCACGGTCAACTTGATCGAAACTGGCATCCAGCCTGCCAAACCTTACGGTTGCAGACTGGGAGCCATTCTGGCTAGCATTCATGATTCTGACCCGAAACTCTCCTGAAGATTCGTCGCGTTCCGTGTAACAGAAACAGCTACTGTGTCACCGGCATCGCTTGTGCCGGTGCGGCAGAAATAGCCTGCACAATCTCTGGTGGCAGGCCGAAGCGTACATTCTCCGGCATCACTTCCACCTCTTCCAGGGTGTCAAATCCGTGGTTGCTCAGGTAATTGATGACATCCTGCACCAGAACCTCTGGCGCGGAAGCGCCTGCGGTAATCGCTACCGTCTGCACATTCTCCAGCCACTCTGGCAGAATCGCTTCCGAATTGTCGATCAGATAAGCGCGGGTATCCAGATTGCGCGACACCTCTACCAAACGGTTGGAGTTGGAACTGTTGTTCGATCCCACCACCAGCACCAGGTCGGCCTGATGCGCCACGTTCTTTACGGCCACCTGCCGGTTCTCCGTGGCGTAGCAGATGTCCTGCGAGTGCGGCCCAACGATATTTGGGAATTTCTCTTTCAGCGCGTGGATGATGTCGCGCGCTTCGTCCAGGCTGAGCGTCGTCTGCGTCAGGTAGGCGACACGGTTGGGATCGGGGACTTCCACCGTCGCAACCTCGGCAACATTCGAGACGACCTGCGTCACGTTGGGAGCTTCACCGAGCGTGCCTTCAATCTCATCGTGGTCGCGATGGCCAATCAGAATCAGCGAATATCCCTGCTGGGCAAACTTGACGGCCTCAACGTGAACCTTGGTCACCAGCGGGCAGGTGGCATCAATCACCTTTAGACCGCGCTGCTTGCTGTGTTCGCGAACGGCGGGCGAAACACCGTGCGCGCTGTAGATGACGCGCATCCCGGCAGGAACTTCGTCGATGTCGTTGACGAAAATGGCTCCCTTTTCCGCCAGCTCATTCACCACAAAACGGTTGTGAACAATCTCCTTGCGGACGTAGATGGGCGCGCCAAAGGTCTCCAGCGCGATTTTGACGACATCAATGGCCCGCACCACCCCGGCGCAAAAGCCACGGGGTTTCAGCAGCAGAACACGGCGTTGGCTACCCGAAACAGCAGGGGTACCGGCGGCTTTGGAGGAAGAATCCTTTGCGGAATTGGTCACCCCACTAGTATACCGTTCCTGGCCCGGATTTGGCAGCAAATGCGGTGCAAAAGGTGGATTGGCCCGAAACGGCCTACCGGCTGCTGGCCAGCATCTGCTCGGCGTGTTGCAGGGATGTCTCCGTCAGCTTGGCCCCGCTCAACATGCGGGCCACCTCCTGCTTGCGCTGTTCGTCGTCGAGCTGGCGAATGGAGGTGCGCGTGCGCCCGGCGTGTTCTTTTTTCTCAATCAAAAAATGCTGGTCGGCAAAGGCTGCAATCTGCGGCAAATGCGTAATGCAGAGCACCTGCTGGACGCGCGCGAGCGCCTTCAGCTTGCGCCCTACCGCCTCCGCAGCGCGGCCCCCAATGCCAATGTCAATCTCGTCAAAGATCAGCGTGCGTGGAAGCTGTTGCTTTCTTTTTCCTTTGCTCCCGGATTTTCCGCTACTGGCTGCCGTCGCGTTCTCTTCCACGCTGACCTTCAGCGCCAGCAGCACGCGCGACATTTCTCCTCCAGAAGCAATCTGATCCAGAGGCTTCAGCGGCTCCCCGGCATTGGTGGCAATGCGGCACTCCACCGTATCCCAGCCCAGCGCCGTCCAAGCGGAGTCTTCCGGTGCCGCCGTCACGGCAATCTGAAAGCGCGCCTTCATCGCCAGATCGTTGATCTCACTCTCCGCGCGTTGGCCCAGTTGCGTGGCCGCTGCCGTGCGCTGCTGCGTCAAGGCCTGTGCTGCGGCGCGATAGCCCTCCGCTGCCCTGGCCAGTTGGTCGCGCAGCTCGGCCAGCAGTTGATCGCGATTTTCAATCTCCGCCAGTTTCGCGCTTACCTCTTCGCCATACGCGATGACCGCCTCCAGCTTCGCGCCATACTTGCGCTTCAGTCGGTCGAGCAGCGCCAGCCGATCTTCAATCTCTGCCAACCGCTCTGGCGAGGATTGAATATGCTCAGCAAAATCCCGCGCCTGCATTCCCAGATCGCTCACTGTCGCCCGCGCTGCGGCCAGTTGTTGCGCAGCCTCTTCCCAGCGCGGATCGTAGCGCGCCAGTTCCTCCAGATGCTTCAGGCCCGCGCTCAACGCCACTTCCGCTGAGGTGGCCGACTCATACAGCACATCCTGCGCGCCCTGCGCGGCGGCGTGGAGTTTCTCGGCATTCGCCAGCACGCGCTTTTCGGCCTCCAGCGTTTCGTCCTCGGCAGGCTGCGGCTCGGCCTGCTCAATCTCGCGCTTCTGAAAGCTCCACATGTCGGCCATGCGCAGGCGATCCTGCTCATCGTGTTCCAGCGTATGCAGCTTGGTGCGAATCTCTGTCCAGGCAGCATAGGCCGCTGCGATGGCCTCATGCGAAATTCCTGCGCTGCGGTCAAGAAGCGCGCGCTGCTGCGCGTGGTCGAAGGCTCCCAGCGAGTCGCTCTGCGCGTGTACCAGCGCCAGCTCCGGGGCTAAAGCACGCAGCACGCCCACCGTGGCTGGTTGATTGTTGACGAAGACGCGACCCTTGCCGTTGGCGGCAATCTCGCGGCGCAGAATAATCTCTTCGCCCGCTCCATCCAGGCCGTTGGCCTCCAGAATCGCCAGCGCTCCGGGCGTGCTCTCAAAGACGCTGGTGACGACGGCCTTGTCTGCGCCGTGCCGCACCACATCTACCGAGGCCTTTTCGCCCAGCAATAGCGCCAGCGCGTCGATCAAGATCGACTTGCCCGCGCCGGTCTCGCCCGTCAGCAGGTTGAGTCCAGCGCCAAAGGTGGCTCCGGCCTGATCCACCACAACGTAATTTTCCGCTCTCAGTTCGAGCAACATGGCATTCCCAAGGATTCTTCGTCTGGTAATTTGTCGCGCCTGAACCCTGCGACGGTATTTTTACGGAGACGTGCGCAGCATACCACGAATCGCAAAAGCAACTTGGGAATCGCAAATACAACTTGGTTGGTCAAACGCGCGTCTGTACACTTATAGAAGACCATGAATCCGCTTCCCTATCTCGCCCTCGTCTGGTTGCAGCTCCAAGATGCAACCCAGCAGGCTGCTCCGGCGGCCAGCAATGGAAGTTTTGGCGGCAACAGCGCTTTGCTGGACATGCTGCGCAACAGCGGCCCCGTGGCCATGGTCGTGCTCGGATTGCTGCTGCTGGCCAGCCTGCACTCCTGGAGCATTATTCTGGGCAAATGGGTTGGCCTGCGCCGCGCCCGCACCCAGAGCCAGCGCTTTCTGCGCGCCTTTCGCAAGGCCACGCGCCTGCAGGAGATTGCTGCCGTCAGCGAACAGTTCAAACCCAGCCCGCTGGTCTCCGTCTTCGATGATGTGTATGACGAGTATCGCCGCCAGATGGAGGCCAATGGGCAAATCCGCAGCCAGGCCGCGCTGGAGCGCGCCGCGCAGAATGCCAGCAGCGAAGCGCTGACGTTTCAGGAGCGCCGTATGACGTGGCTAGCTACCATCGGCGCGATTGCGCCCTTCATCGGACTCTTTGGCACCATCATGGGCATCGTGGATGCCTTCCACGGACTTGGCACCTCGGGCGGCGCAACCCTGCGCGCTGTGGCTCCGGGAATCTCCGAGGCCCTCATCACCACGGCGGCCGGGCTTGCGGTCGCCATCCCCGCCGTCATCGGTTACAACCAGTTCACCGCGCGGCTGCGCGCCATGGCCGCCCAGTTGGATAGTTTTGCGCGCGAGATGCTGACCAGCATGGAGGAGGCGCAACCGCCTGTGGCCGCCACTCCCAACGATGCCTACACGCGGCAGCGGGAGGCTCCTCGTGGCCTTCACCGCTAACAACGGACGCACGCAGACCGCGCTCTCAGACATCAACATCACGCCGCTGGTGGATGTGGTGCTGGTACTGCTGGTGATTTTTATGATTACCGCGCCGGTGCTGCAATCGGGCATTGAAGTTGCTGTTCCCAAGACACGCACTGTCAAGCAGATTACCCAGCAGCGCATGACGGTGACGATTGATCGGCAGCAGCAGGTCTATCTGGATGACAAACCCGTCAATCTGAACGATCTGCCCTCTCTGTTGCAGCAGCATGGCGTCGATCCCTCGCATCAGGTGATTTATCTGCGTGCTGACGAGCATGTTCCCTTTGGCGCGTTTGCCTCGGTAATGGATGCGGTCAAGCAGGCGGGCATTACGAATGTCAGCATTGTGACGCAGCCCATCAGCAGTGCGGCGAGTCACTAACTTTTTCTTGTAAATACGACCCAGCGGACACGACAATGCGAACTGGATACACAAATGGGCGAATGCAGGAACCGATAGCCAGCACCTGGCTCGGCTCCGCGCTGCTGCACCTGCTGCTGGGCGGCGGGATTGTCGTCTACGCTCTGGTCTTTGCCAACTGGCATGAAAACCAATGGGGGCAGATGAGCAGCGGCAGCGCCATCCAGGCCTCGCTGGTCTCCTCCGCGCCCTCGCTTCCGCTGCCCAACGTGCAAAATCCCAATGACAATGTGCTGGCCACGCAGAATCCCAGCCCGGCACCGCTGCTGCCAGAAAAACAGATGGTCGCCGCGCCACCGCTCGATGCCATCCCCATCGCAGTCAAACAGCCGAAGCTGAAGGTCGCGCCCAAAGAGCAGAAGAAGCCGCCGCTCCATCCCCAGACTCCGCCCAAACAGCAGAATGTTGCGGCCTATGGCGAGGCCGCGCCCTCCAGCATTCCCATGAACGCGCAGAGCGCCAGCACCCATAGCGTAACCGTGCAGAATGGAGATTTTGGCGCGCGTTTTGGCTGGTATGTGGATATCATCAAGCGCAAGGTGGCGCAGAACTGGTACAGCCAGTTGGCCGACCCCCAGGCCTCAATCGGCCACTTCGCTGTGGTCAGCTTTACCGTGCATCGGGATGGCTCGGCGAGCAATGCCCGCATCCAGCAATCCAGCGGCGTGCCTTCGCTCGATCTGTCGGCCATCCAGGCCGTCGAGCGCATTGATTCCTTCGGGCCGTTACCCGATGGCTACGCTGGAAATTCTGTTTCCGTCGCGTATACTTTCACCTACGACGAAATGACGAGACATTAACGCTTGATTTTGTATATAGTTAAGGGTTAATTTCGTACAAGATTCTGGCGCTCGATTGTCGAGCCAGCCAACACTTTGGCCCCGGATGGCATCAGAGACGTATGCAGGAGAAACGATGGCAAGTTTGCAACGTTTGAAGCGGTGTTTTGCGTGTTCCATAACGATCTTTCTTCTTGCCACACTTGCAGCCCGTGCTGCTGCACAGGATTGGGTACATACGGGCACCAATCTGGGCGCCCAGAAAATCCGTCTGGCGGTCGCCGATTTCAAGCCGGTGGGCTTCGATGCCGCCCTGGCCAGCGATAAACAAATCTTTGACAGCGTTCTGTACTCCGATCTGACCAGCGCTGGCATTTTCGACATGGTCTCCAAGAGCATGGCCCCGCCGGTCACGCCCGGCTCCCCGAAAGAAATCAACACCACCCAGTGGGGCACCCCACCCGCCAATGCCGCAATGGTAGCCTTTGGCGCATTGGCCCTGCAAAACAACCAGGTCACGGTCTCCGGCTGGCTCTACGACACGCAGAATCAGCAATCCCCGCAGGTGCTCGGCCAGCAATACAGCGAAACCGATGGCCCGAACACGGCCCGGCACATTGCCCATGAATTTGCCGACGCGATCATCTCGCGCCTGGGCGGCGGCATTCCCGGAATCGCGGAAAGCAAAATTTTCTATGTCTCCAAGCGCACCGGAAGTAAGGAAATTTGGCAGATGGATTACGACGGGGCCAATCAGACCCAGATCACGCGCCTTGGCTCCATCGCGCTCTCGCCACGCATCTCCCCGGACGGCCATCGGCTGGCATTTTCAGAGATGGGCAAGCGTGGCTGGGACATTCGCATGTATTCGATGGATCTGAACCGGCTGGTCAGCTTTCCCAGTGGCAGCGGCTCGGATCTTTCTCCAGCATGGGCACCGGATGGCAACACGCTGGCCTTTTCCTCCTCACGCAGCGGCGATCCTGAAATCTGGACCTGCGCTGCCAGTGGCTTCATCCCGCACCGGATCACCGCGTATGCCGGGCCGGATGTCTCCCCGGTCTGGAACCCGAAGACTGGAACGCAGATTGCCTGGATCAGCGGGCGCACGGGCTTGCCCCAGCTTTACGTTATGGATTCCGACGGCACCAACGTGCAGCGCATGACCGATGGCGGCTATGCCACGTCGCCCTCCTGGTCGCCGAACGGTCAGTTTCTGGCCTTTGCGTGGGATCGCAGCTATGGCCCCGGCGCTCCTGGCGGACAGGATATTTACGTCATGGATATTGCCAGCCATCGCTGGATTCAGCTTACCCATGACATCGGACGCAACGATTTTCCCACGTGGTCGCCAGATGGCCGCCATATTGCCTTTCAAAACTTTCAGTATGGTCAGCGGCAGATTCGGACCATGCTGGCCGACGGCACCGGGCAGCATGCGCTGACCTCCGTCGGTGGCAACTCTATGCCAAACTGGAGTTGGAGATAATGCCGCAGAACAACCACCAACAGACTTTTTTTATAACCCAAGCATTGCAACCCTAGGAGGAAATTCATGAACGCTCGAAGTAAATCCGCCGCACTCGTTGCAGCCGCGCTTGCAGCTATTCTTTTGCCTGCCGTTGGTTGCCAAAAGAAAGTAGCTCCGCCACCGCCGCCACCACCGCCAGCACCCGCGCCCGTAGCGCCTACGGCCACTTTGACGGCCAGCCCGGACACCATTACGGCGGGACAGAGTTCCGTTCTGACCTGGAGTTCCTCTGATGCTTCCAGCATCTCCATCGACAACGGTGTCGGCACCGTCAATGCCAGCGGCACCCAGAGTGTGACGCCGTCTACCACGACGACCTATCACCTGGTCGCGCGCGGCGATGGCGGTTCCACCGGAGCCACGGCAACGGTCACAGTCAATCAGCCACCACCGCCACCACCACCACCACCAGCCCCTGCCTTGACGGAGTCGATGTTTGAGCAGAGCGTCAAGCCGGTCTTCTACAGCTTTGACAGCTACAAGCTCAGCTCCGATGCCCAGCAGATTCTTACCGATTCCGCAGCCTTCCTGCAGGCACACCCTGACGTGAAGGTACTGGTCGCCGGATACTGCGACGAGCGCGGATCAGAAGAGTACAACCTGGCACTGGGCCAGAATCGCGCCAACGCCGCCAAGGATGCTCTGGCGAAGGCCGGCATTGATCCCAGCCGTCTGCGCACCATCAGCTACGGCAAGGAGAAGCCGTTCTGCACCGATCACAATGAAGCGTGCTGGCAGCAAAATCGTCGCGCCCAGTTCTCCATCGACCAGTAGTCCTACCCTCCAACCCACGGCAGCATGGCGGAATCCCCCCATGCTGCCGTACACTTTCCCCAGACAGAATTTATCTCGCAGTCTAACGCTGTATGCAGACTGCGTTCGAGGCAAAGCCGTATGATTTCCATCTCCCGTCCCGGTTCCTCCCGTTCTTTTCTCCAAGCACTGCGTATTCGAGCAATGTTCCGTCCAGCCCTCTCCATCCTTGCTGGTCTTGTCTGCACCATGCTGCTCTTGCCGACCCCACAAGCCTCGGCAGCCAATAAGGACATCATCGAATTGCAAACGGAGGTGCAGCAGTTGCAGTCCATGCTGCTGACCATCCAGCAGTCGCAGGAGGAGCACATGGGCGTGCTCACCAACATGGTGCAGCAAACGGCCTCCAGCGTGACAAAAATTTCGACGCAGCTGGATGCCATGCAAAAATCTGTGCAGACCGTGCAGGATGCCAGTAGCGGCAAGCTCGACCAGGTCTCCGGCCAAATGCAGTCCCTCAACGACTCGGTGGATGAGCTGCGCGCCCGTCTCGACAAGCTGCAAAAATCCCTGGACACACTGCAACAGCAGCAGCAATCCCTGCAAGCAGGCCAGGCCAGTCAAATGTCCGGTTCTGGTGCCCCCGCGACTGGCGTAACGCCTGGAGTCGGTCCTGAGGCAGGTTCCGAAGCAGGTTCCTCCGGTTCATCGACCCAGCCTCCGTCTCCTCAGGCTCCGCCCGTCACGCAGCTCTACCAGTCGGCGCTGAGCGACTACAACGCGGCCAAGTACAATCTGGCCAGCCAGGAGTTCGGCGATGTGCTCAAGGATTACCCGCAGAACGACCTGGCTGGAAACGCACAGTTCTATCAGGCAGAGATTGCCTATCGCCAAGGCGATTATCAGAATGCCCTTCAGGGATATAACGCCCTGCTGCTCCAGTACCCAGGCAGCAACAAAGCTCCGGCAGCCATGCTCCGCAAAGGGCAGTCCCTGCTTGTGCTGGGACAGCGGGATGCTGCCCTGCATGAATTGCGCGCGCTGATCCAGCGTTATCCCAAGACCCCGGAGGCGGTGCAGGCGCGCAATAAGCTGGATACCCTGGCCACGCACCCCCCAGCCAAGCCTCAGGCTGGACACTCGTTTTAACGATCCGGGGCTGCTGGCCACAACCTGTCAGCAGTCCCAACAACCGTCCTGTACCCCGTACTACAACTGTTGCCTATAGATATACCCTCTTCACGAATATCTTCCACTCTGCTATAATTTAGGCCACTCTTACAGTGGTTGAATTTTGATCCGCAAACAGGAGATGCGCAATGCTGTCCAAAATTACGACAACAACGAATGACTTTACCCTTACAGTTGCACGCCTGGTTCTTGGCCTTGTATTTTTTCTGCATGGAGCACAGCTCACGTTGGGCTGGTTCGGCGGCTACCCGTTTATGGCCACCGTCCACACCTGGCATGAATATATGCACATCCCCACGCCGCTGGCGGCACTGGCCATTCTGGCTCAGTTTCTGGGCGGTATCGCGCTGCTCGTGGGCCTGTTGAGTCGGATTGCGGTCGTTGGCATCGCGGTCGACATGCTGGTCGCCATCTTTATGTTCCACATCCATATCGGATTTTTTATGAACTGGTCGGGCCAGCTCCATGGCGAAGGCTATGAGTATCACCTGCTGGTGCTGGCACTTTGCTTTATGATCTTCATCAAGGGATCAGGAGCGGCTTCCATCGACGGGTTGCTACCCAAAAAATCGGAAGCAGCAGAGTAACTGCTGAAAGAACGCAAGCAAGCGTGAACAAAACAGAGGCCTATGCACAACGTGTGCATAGGCCTCTCCTGCGAATCCCCTGAAACAATGCTCAGCTAAAAACGCGCCAGTTCGGTGATGGCCTGCAGAATATCTTCGGGCTGCGGAAGAATCGCGTCCTCCAGCAGCGGCTGGTACGCGACAAAGACATCCTTGGCCGCAACGCGCCGTACCGGGGCATCCAGATCGTCGAAGAGTTCATCGGCAATGCGGGCGGCAATCTCCGCGCCATACCCCCAGCTCAACATATCCTCATACGCAATGATGACGCGGCTGGTCTTGCGCACCGAGGTGGCAATTGCCTCCCAGTCATAGGGGCTGAGCGTGCGCAGGTCGATGATTTCGACCGAGAGATTGTGCTCGCGCTCGGCCCGCTGCGCCGCCTGCAAGGCACGCGGCACGACAGCGCCATAGGTCACGATGGTGATCTGATTCCCTTCGCGCACCGTCTTCGCTTTGCCAAAGGGAATGGTGTAATCCGGCCCTGGATAGGCGGCACGACCATAGGTCTCGCGATAGAGCCGCTTGTGCTCCAGAAACAGAACAGGATCGTCGCAGCGAATAGCCGTGCGCAACAGCCCATTAGCATCCAGCGCATTCGAGGGAAAGACCACGCGAATGCCCGGCGTGTGCGTAAAGATGCTCTCGCCACACTGCGAGTGATAGATGGAGCCACCCGTCAGATAGCCGCCAATGGCTACGCGAATCACCGTCGGCGAGGAAAAGGCTCCATTCGAACGCCAGCGAATCAGCGGCAGCTCATTGCGCAACTGGTGCATGGCAGGCCAGATGTAGTCAAAGAATTGAATCTCCACGACCGGCTTCATGCCGCGCGTGGCCATGCCAGTGGCCCGACCAATAATGCTGGCCTCGGCTAGCAGCGAATTAAAAACTCGCTCGGAGCCAAAGCTCTTCTGCAGGCCCGCCGTCAGTTTAAAGACGCCGCCCTTGCCTTTGACTCGCTCGTCCTTCAGGCTCTCTTCGCGACTGCAATCGGCCACATCCTCGCCAAAGATCACGATCCGCGCATCGCGACGCATCTCGTCGGCCAGACAGGTGTTGATGAGTTCGGCCATCGTATGCTCGGCGACATCTGCGGAAGGCTTCGGCTCGCTCTGCCACGATGCCGCCGTCGTAGTCAGATCCTCAGAATAAATATGCTGCAGAATGGTATCCGTGGTCGGCAGGGGCGCCCGCAGCGCACGATCCGCGGCCATGCGAATCTCCTCGTCCACTTCGTTTTCCAGGCGCGTCAATCCCTGCTCATCCAGAATGCCCTCGCGCAACAGAACCATCTGCAGACGCGGCAGAGGATCGCGCAACGCATCGGCCTCGCGCTCCGCCTCTGAGCGGTAATAGCGTTCGTCGTCAGAAAGCGAGTGCGAATAGGGCCGGATCACATGGCCATGCACCAGCGCCGGGCCTTTACCCGCGCGACAATGCGCCACGGCCTCCCGCATGGCCGCATAGCTGGCCACAGGATCAGTACCGTCTACTTCGGCAAAAAAGAAATTCGGGAAATTGGCCACCAGCCGCGAGATGTTGCCTCCCGGCGTGTTCACTTCCACCGGCACAGAGATGGCATACTCATTGTCTTCGATGACAAACAGCATGGGCAGCTTGCTGTTGGAGGCCGTGTTCATCGCCTCCCAGAACTCGCCCTCGCTGGTCGCGCCCTCGCCCAGAGAAACATACGTCACTTCATCACCCTGGAAGCGCACGTCCTTGAAGGCGCGATAGTCGCCATCGTGCTTCGCTGCCGCTTCAGGATGTCGAGCAAAATAGCGGCCCGCCTCCGCGCAGCCAACGGCCTGTAAGCACTGCGAGCCGGTGGCCGAGGATTGCGTGACCAGGTTCCAGCGCGGGCTGGTCCAGTGCGAAGGCATCTGGCGGCCACCACTGGCCGGATCGGCGGCTGCACCAACGGCCTGCAGCAGCATCTCCTCTGGCGTTACGCCCAAGGTAAGGCAGAGCGCGCGATCGCGATAATAGGCATAGAACCAGTCGTACCCAGGCTTGAGCGCCATGCCTGCGGCGATCAGCAGCGCCTCATGCCCAGCGCAGGAGACCTGAAAAAAAATCTTCTGCTGCCGTTTCAGCATGATTTCGCGATCATCCACGCGGCGCGACTGATACATCAGCCGGTAGATCTGCACCATCTGTTGCGGAGTCAGGCCTGCCTCCGCGTAGGAAGGACGCGCCTTGGTAACTGTCGTGCCGGTCTGCGCCATCTGTCCTGTCTGCCTCCGAGAAATATGCCTGCTCGCTAGGCTATTGTATCGGCTTCGGCGCTCACTCGCCAGACTGGAATTTTCGCCCGATTGCACCTCCTGGGTTGACCCTTGGGTTGACCCTTGTTTTTGCGCCATGCTCTAATAACGCGGCTAGGCATTTTGACATTGCCAGAACACCGTCCCGGCAAAAAATGTGCCGGGACGGGCAGGTAGTGCTGAATACCCATCGGCTTCAACATCTTTTTTATCCATATTTTCGGAGGCAGTCTTGGAAGCTTTCTTTATGAATGCGGCAGTATTCTTGTGGCAAACCCCGCTCTGCGCCGCATCCTCTTCAGATCAAAAATATCTTTGGGGCGCGCTGGGCATCGCCGTGCTGGCGCTGTTCGTTGCGCTGCTCTTCGCGCGTTCCGTGCTTGCTGCGGATAGCGGAACGCCAGAGATGCAGGAGATTTCCAACGCCATCCGCGAGGGCGCAGAGGCCTTCATGCGCCGCCAGTACACCACCATCGGCGTGCTGGCGTTGGTGATTGCCGCGCTGCTCTACGCCGGATATCATTTGTACCCGCGCACCTCACCCTATGCAGGCATGACGGTGATCAGCTTTCTGATCGGCGCCATCTGCTCCGCCATTGCCGGCTACACCGGCATGTATGTTTCCATCCGCGCCAACATCCGCACGGCCAGCGCGGCGCGCACCAGCCTGAACCGCGCGCTGCAACTTGCGCTGCGTGGTGGAGCGGTAACGGGCCTTGTCGTCGTCGCGCTCTCTCTGATCGGCGTTGGCTTGCTCTTTTTGTTCTTTGGCGGCATGACCCACCCCGAGGAGGTTCCCTACCGCCTGGTCGGCTTTGGATTTGGCGCGTCGCTGGTGGCCCTGTTTGCACAACTGGGCGGCGGCATCTACACCAAAGCTGCTGACGTGGGTGCAGACCTGGTTGGCAAGGTGGAAGCGGGCATTCCTGAAGACGATCCGCGCAACCCCGCCGTCATCGCCGATCTGGTGGGTGACAATGTCGGCGATTGTGCGGGCCGCGGTGCTGATATTTTTGAATCGACCGCCGCAGAGAATGTTGGCGCGATGATTCTGGGCGCGGCACTCTATCCTGTCTTCGGAATTAAGGGGATATTGTTCCCCTTGATCGTTCACGCCATCAACTTGATTGCCAGCGTTGTAGGCGTCAGCATTGTGCGTTGTGGCGAAACAGAAGACCCGATGCACGCCCTGGATCGCGGCTACTACGTCACCACGCTACTGGCGATGGCGGGCTTTGCCGCTGCTGTCTACTTTATGCTGGAAGCGCGCTGGTGGCTCTTTGCCTGCGGCGTAATCGGCATCGTTACGGCCTTCCTCTTCGTGCGCATTACGGAGTACTACACCGAATGCCGCTACCGCCCGGTGCAATCCATTGCGCGGGCATCGCTGACTGGTCCAGCCACCAACATCATCAGCGGTCTGGCCGTGGGTATGGAGACACCAGCCATGCCCGCCATCGTCATCAGTGCGGCGCTGCTGCTCAGCTACTACTTCGGCCTGCGCGGCCTGGCCGACGTGCATGACATCTCCAGTTACTCCAAGGGCATCTACGGCACGGCCATTGCCACCATGGGCATGCTCTCCTCCGCCGCCTATATTCTGGCAATGGACACCTTTGGCCCCATCACCGACAACGCGGGCGGCATTATCGAAATGTCCAACCAGCCCGAGGAGATTCGCAAACGAACCGACCGGCTGGATGCAGCGGGCAACACCACCAAGGCACTCACCAAGGGCTACGCCATTGGCTCAGCGGCTCTGGCGGCCTTCCTACTTTTCTCGGCCTACATGGAAGAGATTCGCGGCATCGTTGCCGACAAGGTTGCCTTTGCCGGAGGCGTGATGCCCAGCGACTGGCACTTTACCAATGTCAACCTGGCCAGCGTGCCCGTCTTTGTGGGCGGCTTGCTGGGCGCGATGCTGGTCTTCCTCTTCTCCTCGCTGGCAATTCAGGCCGTGGGCCGCACCGCGCAGTACGTTATTGAGGATGTGCGGGCGCAGTTCAAAGAAAATCCCGGCATCATGCTCGGTACCTCAAAGCCGGATTACGGTCGCTGCGTCTCGATTGTCACCGCTGCCGCGCTGCGCGAAATGGTGCTGCCGGGAATGCTGGTGGTCTGTATGCCGTTGGCCGTGGGCCTCATCTTCCGCAACTTCGGCGACACCTTCCATGTTTCTTCGATTGTGGATATGCCCACCATTCACGGCGTTCCCATTGACCTGAGCGGCCCGGAAGCGGTTGCGGCGCTGCTGATGGTTGGCACCATTGCGGGCATCCTGATGGCTATGCTGATGAACAACGGCGGCGGTGCCTGGGACAACGCCAAAAAGCTGATTGAGACAGGCGAATATGGCGGCAAGCGCTCCGAGGCGCACAAGGCTGCCGTGGTCGGCGATACCGTCGGCGATCCCTTCAAGGACACGGCGGGGCCGTCGCTGCATGTGCTCATCAAACTGCTGGCAACGATTACGCTGGTGCTGGCGCCGCTGTTCTTGTAAGGACTGTTGCAGCAAAAAACAAAGGCCATCCCAAAAAGATGGCCTTTGTTTTTCTATGTTGATTTTTATCCGACAACTTTGCTCAGCAGCTCGACCAGCGCTTCTGCGCTCTTCACGGGAGGCTGGCAGCTTGTTCCGGTGCAGACGACAGCAAAGCTGGCAGCGTTAGCCAGTTCTGGAAGATGCGGCAACGTCTCGGCCAACATGGGCGGCAATTCTCCTTTTTCTATCCGAACACGAGGAATGCGCAGTACGGTTTTATTCACGGCATAGCGCGCCATCGCGGCCACGGCCAGTTGCTCGGCTGCAGCGTCTTCTCCAATGATGCAGACCTGCGCCGGCGGCAGCAAAAAGCGTTGCAGCGCCAGCCCGTAGGCTCCCGCGTACAGGCCAAAATGCTCGACAACTCCCGCAAATGTTTCCAGCGTATCCTGTGCCTTCTCGCGCCAGTCCGCGCGTCCGTTGTACGCTTCCAGGCGCAGCAGCAGCGTGGCCGCAACCGGGTTCCCTGCCGGAGTAGGCGAATCCTGCAACGGCTTGCGTCGCGCTCCCAGCACGCCCAGCGGAGCGGTCGCGGCATCGGGTGTCGAGGTATCGAAGAATCCGCCGCCAGTCGCGTCATAAAAACGCGCAAGCATAGCTTCCGCGATTGCCTCAGATGCTTGGAAGTAGCGCATCTCGGCAGAACATTCCCACGCATCCAGACAGGCCTGACCCAGCATGGCGTAATCATCCAACATGCCTGCGATAGCATTCACCGGCAGCTGACCATCGGCAGCGGCGACAACTCGATGCAAGGTTCCATCTGCGTGCCAGGCCTCGCGCAGCGTGCGATCCAGCGAGAGCAAAGCAAATTGCTTCGCTGCGTTCAATCCCAGCACGCGCCACGCTTCCAGATAGGCGGAGATGCACATCGCATTCCAGTTCACATACAAGGTCGTGTCAATGTAGGGCGTGAGCCGCTGCAATCGCGCTGCGGAAAGTTTCTCTCTCGCAGAAACCAACTGTTGCTGCGCGTCCTCCACGCTGACCGCGGCGCGCCGCGCCACTTCGCTGAGCGCAAGATTCACATGCAGCACATTCTTCGCCGGATTGTGGTGCATATCGCCCAGTTCGCCAATGTCGTAATAGAGCGCGGCAATCTCCATCTCGCCAGACGTGAGCACGGCAGCCGCCTCGTCGCGTGTCCAGGTAAAGTAGTCGCCATCGTCGTCGAGTGAGAGGTCAGCATCCTGCGAGCCATAAAATCCGCCGTGCTCGCGGTCGCTCAGGCAGGCATCCATCCAGCGGATTATGTCTTTCGCCACACGCGCATGTTCTGGATCGACAAAGCTCTGGAAGCTGTGGACATAATTTTTCAACAGCTCGGAGTTGTCGTAAGCCATCTTTTCAAAATGCGGCACCACCCAGCGCTCATCCACAGAATAACGATGGAATCCCCCAGCTAGCTGGTCGTAGACGCCACCCCGCGCCATCTTGTCCAGCGTGATCTGTGCGGCGTTGCGCGTGCTGGCATCACCGGTGCGCGCGGCATGGTCGAGCAGCAAATCCATCGCTGCCGCGTGCGGAAATTTTGGCTGCGAACCAAACCCTCCGTTGCGTGGATCAAATTGCTGCACGGCAGACTGGATCAGCTTTTCCACCAGGCTCGCGTGCAGATCGCCTGATCGCCCGGAGAAGGTTTCGTTATATTGAATCGCGCTGACGACGCTCTCAGCGGATTCGACCACCTCATCATGCTTGGTCCGAAAGACATCGGCCATCGTCAGCAGGACGCGCGCAAATCCAGGGCGGCCATAGCGCTCTTCTTTGGGGAAATACGTTCCGCCAAAATACGGCTTGCCCTCTGGCGTAAGAATCACCGTCAGCGGCCAGCCGCCAGTTCCGCTCATCGCAGAGACAGCAGCCTGATAGCGACTGTCTACATCGGGCCGCTCGTCGCGATCCACTTTGATGGCAATAAAGTATTCGTTCAGAATCGCGGCAATCTCGGCATCTTCGTAGCTCTCGCGATCCATGACATGACACCAATGGCACCAGACTGCGCCAATATCCAACAGGATTGGCTTGTTCTCGTGCTGCGCCAGCGCGAAGGCCTCCTCGCTCCACTCATTCCACGCAATCGGCTGGTGCATCGCCGAGCGCAGATAGGAGGAGGATGCGTGCGCGAGCGCGTTGGTCGCGTGGATATGCGTGTGCGTAGTACTGGAGTTCGATTCCATCAGACTTCCTTACTCAAAAAATGTTTAGCTGACCAGCCGCGTTGCAATCTCGGTGTAGAGATCAATGGCCTCGAAGAGTTCTTTTTTGGCGAGACGCTCCAGCGGCGTGTGCGCGACGTGGATTGATCCTGGCCCAATCAACAGCGGCTCGCCCCAGGCCGTCAGCGCGGGTACATCCGTCGTAAAGGCCGCAATCATCGTCGGCAGACCTTCAATCTTACGGAAGCGCTGGAAGGGAATGTCGAGCGTGAAGTCTACGCTGGCCGAGGCTCCAACCGTGGCCGTCACCATTTCGCGCACCGGCTGCGATGGCCCCACCAGGCGAATGAGCACCAGCGCGTGCGCCTCATCGGCAATCACGTTCGGCGCGCGCCCACCTTCCACCCAGCCAATGTTCAGCGTCGATGGCCCCACCTCTTCATTCGTCGGCAGCGGAGCTTGCAGCAGCCGATCCAGCGCGGGCACCAGCTTGTGAATTGCCGACTCACCCAGTTCTGGATAGGCCGAGTGCGCCATCTTTCCTTTGGCGCGAACCTCGGCGCGCAATGCGCCTTTGGAGGCCAGCGCCAGACGATTGTCCGTTGGCTCGCCGTTAATGAGAAAACGGCTGCCCTTGGGATGCAGATTCGCCACGCGCGCGCCAGCGCTGTCGCGCTCCTCGCCCACAACGAACAACAATCCCACGCGCACGCCCGCATCGCGCAGTCGCTCGGCAGCACAAATCTGCGCGGCGATGATGCCCTTGGCATCACAGGCTCCGCGCCCGTGGATGAACTCGTCATCTTCGGAACTTGCGATATATGGCGGCACGGTATCCATGTGCGTCGAGAGCACCACATCCGGCGTTTGCCCTGGAATGCCTGCATAGACATTGCAGCGCTCGCCCCCGGCGGATTGCTCGACCGGCATTTTCTCTACGACAAATTTCTGCGTAGCGAGATATTCGGCAAGAAATTCCCCCACGGCTGCTTCGTGAAAGGTGATCGAGGGAATGTCGATCAATTGGCGCGTTAGTTGGATGGGATTCGTAGGCATTCTCTTCCAGCATATCGTGTCGCGCCCCCAATCGCGCTTACAATGGAGGGTCGCAGGCCACATTTTCTATGCCAGAAAACCTTTCTCCAACGCTTTCCGCTGTGCGCTCGCTCGACCTGCCTGGCCCTGCTGGCCGTCTGGAAGCCCTGCTCAACACCGGCCAGTCTGACGCTCCGTATGCAGCGCTGGTCTGCCATCCGCACCCACTGGGCGGTGGAACGATGCACAACAAGGTGGTCTACCACGCCATGAAGGCGCTCCACGGATTTGGCCTGCCAGTACTGCGATTTAATTTTCGCGGCACAGGCCGCAGTGATGGCGCGCATGACAACGGCCTCGGCGAACAGGAGGATGTTCGCAGCGCACTGGACTGGCTGGACAAGGAATTCCATTTGCCAATTTTGTTTGCAGGATTTTCCTTTGGCGCAAACGTCGGCCTACACGCCTGCTGCAACGATGCGCGCGTGCGCGGCCTGATTGCGCTGGGCTTGCCGATTGAGGCCGAGGGCCGCACCTATCAGTACGACGAGCTGCACGCCTGCACGCAGCCCAAGCTCTTCGTCAGTGGCGATCAGGATCAATACGGCCCGGTCGATGCCGTCACCGCTGTCGTAGCAACGGCCTCTGAACCGAAGCAACTGGTCTGGATTGCAGGAGCCGATCACTTCTTCGCCGGAAAACTGGACGCGCTGCAATCCACGCTGCGCACATGGATCGCGCAAAACTTTTTTCCTCAGCTATAACCGGAGCGCCCTGTATGTCCTCCTTCCCGCCCACAATTCCGCCTTCAACACAGGATGCACCTCTTGCGGAACCAGCACCTCTAAGCCAGCTAGCGTTCCTGCGCCATGCCGCTCGCGACATCTTTGCCACCGCGCTGGCCGCAAGCAGTATTGAAAATGCCTTTGCCCGCAAGGTCATTCTCGATGGCTCTACGCTTCGCTTCGACGATGAAGTTTTTGATCTTGAATCCTACGACCGCGTGCGCGTGCTGGCCGTCGGCAAAGCCGCAACACCCATGCTGGAAGCTCTTCTGCGCCGTCTTCCCCTCCGCGCAGGGTGCGATCTTGCCGGCATACTGGCCACGCCGCAAACTCCAGCCTGCCTGCCGCCAGGCTTCATCCACTTTGCCAGCGACCACCCTCTGCCGAACCAGGCATCGCTGGATGCGGCGCAGGCGGCCCGCGCCATGCTCGCGGCCTTGCCTAGCGACCCCTACCCCGTGCACAGAACGCTGTGTATCTTTCTCATCAGCGGCGGAGCCTCGGCCATGATGGAAGAGCCACTCGACGCGACCATCCCGCTGGAAGACATGCAGGCCTTTTATCGTGCCCTGATTCACTCTGGCGCTTCGATTGCAGAGATCAACTGCGTGCGGAAGCATTTCTCCGCGATTAAGGGTGGACGACTCGCGCTTGCTGCGCCTCGCGGGACTCCACTGCTGGCTTTTTTTGTTTCTGATGTACCCAGCAACCAGCTAGCCGATCTTGGCTCCGGCCCGGTTCTGCCCGATCCCACGACGGTGGAACAGTGCCGCGCCGTGCTGGAACATTACGCGCTGCTCCCACAGTTCCAAGGGTCACAGTTCTCAGGGCCGCAGTCCCCTGCCTCCGTGCAGCATTTTTTCAACCAGCGTTTTCTGCCGGAGACGCCGAAGCCCGGAATGTTTCCCCTGAGCCTCTGCACGTTGCTGGATGCCAACGATCTGGTCGAGGCGGCGCGAATCCGCGCGATAGAGCTTGGCTTCCGCGTGGAGGTGGACAATGCCTGTGATGATTGGGAGTACATGGCCGCAGCGCGCTATCTACTGGAGCGCTTGCAGGCACTGCAGGAGCCGGTGCCGCCGGATTCAAAACTGCACGCGCCAGAACAAGAGCCGCCGCAACGCCAGCCAAAATTTGTCTGTATGCTCTCTGCCGGAGAAGTGGCCGTGCCGGTGGAAGAACCCTGCGGTGTCGGCGGACGCAACCAGCAGTGGGCGCTCTATGCCGCGACGCAGATGAAGTCTCCTGACGCGCCTATCGTCGTGCTCTCTGCCGGTTCCGATGGCGTGGATGGCAACAGCCCCGCTGCGGGCGCTCTGGTGGATACTGAAACGCTCTCGCGAGCCGCGCAACTTGGTCTGGATGCTGAGCACACGCTGGCCAGCTTCAATGCGTTTCCACTCTTCGATGCCCTGGGCGATACCGTGATGACCGGGCCAACGGGGAACAATCTGCGCGACTTGCGCATTCTGCTCACCCCGGCCCAGGAGGTTGTGCCGCCGCCAGTGCGGCCTGCACCAGCAAAGCCACAGCGCAAACCACGCAAGCCTCGCAGCAAACCGCAGGGCCGTTAGGGCCGGTCGACGGGAACGTTGGAAGTGCAGATTTTTTCTGCCTCCGACGCTACCGATAACAGATCATGCAAAATGGCTACCGCCTGATCGACATGCTCCGGCTCCAGAATGTACGGAGGCAGAAAGCGGAAAATGTTGCCTTGCGTCACGTTGAGCAGCAAGCCCTGCTTTAAAGCCGCCTCTGCCAGTGGGCGTCCCGGCAGCGAAAGCTCCAACCCCAGCAACAGGCCGCGTCCGCGCACGGCTACCGCCGTAGGATGCTCCTTGACGAGCGTCTGCAACTGCTGGCGAAAATAATTTCCTGTCTGATGAATGCGATGGAGCATCCCCTCGCCTTCCATGATGGAGAAGAATTCCAGCCCCAAACGACAGGCCAGGGGACTGCCCCCCAGCGTGCTGCCATGCTGGCTAAGACCAAAGACATGGAACAATTCTTCCGTCACCAGAAACGCGCTCAGCGGCAGTCCAGCGCCAAGAGGCTTGCCAATAATCAACACATCGGGGCGAACGCCCGATGCATCGTAGGCAAACCAGTCCCCGGTTCGACCCAGGCCGCACTGAATTTCATCGTAGATCAGCAGCGCGTGGTGTTTATCGGCCAGACGACGCGCCTCGGCCAGATACTCTGGCGTACACTCCCAAACACCGCCTTCACCCTGCAATGGTTCGATCAGGATTCCACATACATCGTCATCCATCGCCGCTCGCAGCCCTGCGATATCGTTCCGCTCGACAAAACGAATATCCGGCAGCCCTGGCGCAAAGCCCTCGCGATAGCGCTCCTGCCCGGTGACGGAAAGAGAGCCAAACGTTCGACCATGATAGCTGCCGTTCAAGGACACAAAGGCATATTTTCGGCCCTCATGTCCATCCCAGGAGGCTAGGCGAGCCAGCTTCATCGCGCCCTCAACGGCCTCCGTACCTCCGGTGGAGAAAAACACACCGGCCATCCCCGTCAGATTGCAAAGATGTTCGGCCAAAGCCGTTGTATAGCGATTGTCGTAGTGGTTCGACAGGTGAACCAGCCGCGCCGCCTGCTCCCGAAAGATGGGAACAAGGCGAGGATGGGCATGGCCCATCGCGTTGACCCCAAGCCCTGAAACCAGGTCGAGATGAGCGCGGCCCTTGTCGTCGTACAAAAACACTCCCGCGCCCGTCTCAAACGTCACGGGATAGCGCGGATAGATCGGGAGCAGATGCTGGCCGTTGCGGGCAGAGGTGGAGTCCGCAGATTTCTTCTGCGGGATATCAGTCATAGTCACAGTATCGTTGGGAGCCAGCCCACCTCGTCAAGTGAAAACCCGGTACAAACTTGGCACTGGCCCGGAATCTTGCAAATTTTTCGGAACATTAGTTTAAGAATCCCACAATAGGAATCATCTCCAGCCAGATACAAATCTGAAGATGCGGAAATCAACATTCATCTATTGTATTTCCCCGTCTATTATATTTCATAGAAACGCGAGACAATTATGGCAGAATTTCCCAATATTCTCGCAACTTGCTGGAAATGCAAAAAGCGTATCCTCAAGACTACCAAGTTTGACAGCCTGACATCCCGTCCCAGAGATCAGGCGCAGACATAGGTGCTGGAGCGAAGGAACGTCGGAGACCGATGCTGAGTAACTTTCAAGTCCGTGTCACGGCCATTCTGCTGGCATGTCTTACCCTGGCCGCCGTCATTCTGGCCTCCATCAACTATTCGCGTGAAAGTCAGTTTCAGATCCCCACCGATGACATCGTATGGATGAAGACCCCAGGCGGTCTGGTTGCGCAGCAAGTGCAAGCAAACGGCCCCGGAGCGCGCGCAGGCATTGAAGCCGAAGACCTGTTAACAGCCGTAGATGACCAGCCCGTCGCGAGTGATACCTCTCTGCAGCGGCAACTTTTCCGCACAGGCATCTACAGCAACATTACATACTCCCTGGTACGCTCCGGCATTCACCTGGATATCCCGGTCATTCTGGTTCCCAAAGATCGCAGCCTCAACCCAGGACTGCGGTTGATCGCGCTGGTGTATCTGCTCATCGGTCTCTATGTCTTGTTTCGCCGATGGACGGCCCCGCGCGCCACGCATTTTTATATTTTCTGCCTGGTGTCGTTCGTCTTCTATGCCTTCATCGACAGCGGCAAGTTAAATTTTTTCGACAAAATAATCGACTGGGGCAACATTATCGCGGGCGCGTTACAGCCCGCACTTTTATTGCACTTTGCGCTCACGTTTCCAGAGGAAAAAGCTGCGAGTCGTCGCCAGCGCTGGCTGGTCGCGCTCACCTACCTTCCCTGCGCGGCGCTGCTCACGCTCAACATTGTAGCCATCCAGATCTGGTCTGCCAGCGAGTCACTCGCCAATCGGATGAGTCAATTGAGCACGGCCTATCTGGCGTGCTTTTACGTGCTTGCCTCCGCAGTTTTTTTTGTGAATTATCGCCGCGCCAACAATCCGCTGATGCGCCAGCAGCTCAAATGGCTGACCCGCGGAACCATCATCGCCGTTGCGCCCTTCACCGTGTTTTACGTTGTCCCCTACCTTGCCGGAGCCTCCACCAATAACACGCTGAACCACGTTGCCGTGCTGTGCCTGGTGCTGCTGCCGCTTACCTTCAGCTATGCCATCGTCCGCTATCGCCTGATGGATGTGGATTTGATCTTCAAGCGCGGCGTGACCTATACGCTGGCCACGGCATCGCTGGTAGGCCTGTATTTTGGAGCCATCGCCGTCGCTGGAGAAATTGTAGGCAACCGCCTGCCCGCTGCTGGTGGCTGGGGCTTGGCAGCGGCCATCACTATCTTCGCGCTGCTCTTTGAGCCGATGAAGCGCGCCATTCAGGATCGCGTGGATCGCATCTTTGACCGCAAACGGTACGACTACCGCGAGACGCTGATTGAATTTGCGCGCGACCTAAACTCGCAGACAAACCTGGAAACGCTGCTTGAAGCCATTGTCGATCGCCTGCCGCGCACGCTGCTGGTGGCTCGCGTGGCCGTCTTTATTGCTCAGGAAAAAACTCCCGACCGCTACACCTTTGCTGCCGCGCAGGGAGTTCCCTCCTCGCTCCGCGCAGATTCCTCCGCGCTGGATATGAGCTTTTTGAAATTTGATGCCGCCGATGCCGCGTCGCACATTTTCTTTGAAAGTCCGCAAAACGCTCCCCACCTGATGCCCACGCAGCAACGCACCGTGCGGCAACTGGATTTGAACTACTACCTGCCCTGCTACGTACAGCGACGTCCTCTTGCTGTTCTCGGCCTGGGCCGCACCACCGGCGGCGATTTTCTCTCCAGCGAAGATGTGGAACTGCTGGAGACACTGGCCGGCTACATCGGCATTGCTATCCAGAACGCGCAGCTCTATGCCAGCCTGGAGGAAAAAATCTCCGAGTATGAACGACTGAAGGAATTCAACGAGAACATCGTCGAATCCATCAACATTGGCATTCTTGCCGTTGATCTGGAAGACCGCATTGACAGTTGGAATGCGCAGATGGAGGCCATGTACGCCGTTCCGCGCTCCGAGGCGCTGCGCCAGCCGCTGTCAGCATTATTTCCGCCTGATTTTATCGCCGAATTTGAGCGCGTCAAAAATGATCCGGGCGTTCACACGCTGTATAAATTTCGGCTGGTCACGCGTTCGGGAGAAACTCGCACGGCCAACATCGCGCTCGCTCCCTTGCTCGATAAAGACCTCGCAACTGTGGGTCGCATCATTCTGGTGGATGACATCACGGAGCGCGTGCAACTGGAGGCGCAGTTGATGCAGGCCGACAAGCTCTCCTCCATCGGCCTGCTGGCCGCGGGCGTGGCGCATGAGGTGAACACGCCGCTAGCCGTCATCTCCTCCTACACGCAGATGCTGTCCAAGCAGGTGAATGGCGACGAGCGACTGAGCCAGTTGCTGCACAAAATTACGCAGCAGACATTCCGCGCCTCAGAGATTGTCAATGGCCTGCTAAATTTTTCTCGCACCAGCGGAACGGAATTTGCGCCGCTGAATATGAATCAGGTGTTGCAGGAGACGCTCACGCTGCTGGATCACCAGTTTCGCACCGCCAGCATCACGATTCAGCTTGATCTGCATACAACCCTGCCAGAGATTCTGGGCCACTCCGGAAAACTACAACAGGTATTTTTGAATCTTTTTCTCAACGCAAAAGACGCAATGACCCACGGCGGCGTGCTGCACGTATCCACGGAGGCCAACGGCCACGTTTCGGTTGTCATCTCCGACAGCGGCTCCGGCATCGCGCAGGAGAATCTGCGCCGCATCTATGATCCTTTCTTCACCACAAAAGCTTCTCCGCGCGAGGGCCAGCGCCGCGGCACCGGCCTTGGTCTGGCTGTCAGCTATGGCATTATTCAGGAGCACGCCGGAAAGATTCATGTGGAAAGCGAACTGGGCCACGGCACTACATTTCATCTGGAATTTCCCGTATTAAGAAAGGCTGTACATGCCTGAAGTTGCTCCTTCACCGCAGGAAAAAACATCGGAACCGGAGGCACTCCAGGCCGAATCGCGCGTGCTCATCATCGACGATGAATCCATGATTCGCGAATCGCTGGAGATGCTGCTGACGCTGGAGGGTTTCCACGTTGCCAGCGCGCCTGATGGCGACCAGGGCCTGCGCAAGCTGGATGAGGGCATCTACGATCTGGTGCTGCTTGATCTTGCCCTGCCCGGTCAGAGCGGCCTGGAGATTCTGCATTCTATTCGCGAACGGCAGCCGCTATTGCCTGTGATTATGATTACCGCCTACGGCACCGTGCAAAATGTTGTGGACGCGATCCGCGCCGGGGCCAACAACTTTACGCAGAAGCCCTGGGACAATGAAAAGCTGCTGGCCGACATCCGCTCCTCCATCGGGCGCTATCGCACGGAGCAGGAAAATCTTCATCTGAAACGCGCGCTCAAACAGCGCTACAACTTTGAAAACATCGTGGGCAAAAGCGAGGCCATGCTGTCGGTGCTCGATCTGGTGGGCCAGGTCGCGCCCAGCCGCTCCACCGTCATGATTCAGGGAGAAAGCGGCACCGGCAAGGAGCTGATCGCCAAGGCCGTCCATGCGCACTCCCCGCGCCGCGACAAGCCCTTCGTGCCCGTCAATACGGGAGCGATCCCCTCTGACCTGCTCGAATCTACGCTCTTCGGCCACGTCAAAGGCGCGTTTACCTCCGCCATCGCCACCAAAAAAGGACTCTTTGAGGTCGCCCACACGGGCACGCTGTTTCTGGATGAAATCGGTACCATGAGCCTGGACATGCAGGCCAAGATGCTGCGCGTCCTGCAGGATCGCCGCTTTATGCAGGTGGGCGGCACGCAGGAGATTCAGGTGGATGTGCGCATCATCGCCGCCACCAACGTCGATCTGCGCCAGGCCGTGCGCGATGGACGCTTTCGCGACGACCTCTTCTATCGCCTGAATGTGATTACTGTCGATCTGCCTTCGCTGCGCAATCGTCGCGAGGATATTCCTTTGCTGGCCGGGCATTTTCTCAAGCGCTATTGCGATGAGAATGGCCTGCCTCTGCGCATCATCACGCAGGACGCGCTGCGCACGCTGGTCGATTACGACTGGCCGGGCAATGTGCGCGAGCTGGAAAACATTATCGAGCGCTGCGTGGTGCTCTCTACCGGGCCGACCATTGGCGTGGAGCTACTGCCAGGCCACGTCACCGGGCAGAGCTACTCCACCAGCATGTTGGAGCATAACCCGAACGCCTCGCTCTTTGAAATTCTTGAAGAGGTGGAGCGGCGCATCATCACTGACCGGCTGGAACGCTGCAACTGGAACCAGACCGAGGCCGCCGAACACTTCCACATTCCACTCTCTACGCTGAATCAAAAGATCAAGCGCCTGAACATCGAAATCAAAAAGAAAAACAAAGAATAAAGCGCAATTCCCAGGTCTCAAAAGCGAGACCTGGGGCACCCGCGGTTTTTGGTTGTGCTGGAAAACCGCAGTTCCCTCCACTTCGCTGCGCGGAGCCTGTCCTGAGCGAAGTCGAAGGGGTCGGGATGACAGAGGTTTTTGATGGGGATGTATTCAGTTCGCTGAGTCGAGATTCTCTGGATACGTCCGCGACTCAGCGAAGTTCAATGGGAAAATGAGGTGTCATTCTGAGGAGCGAAGCGACGAAGAATCCAGACGGTGCTGACTCGGAACACACAGCATTTTCCATGCAAAGATTCTCTGGATTCTTCGCTCCCGATGGTCGCTCAGAATGACTCTACGCCAACCGGCTTTTTATCTGGGATCGTTCTGCATCCAGTCTTTGGAATGGTTTTCCAGGACGATGCGCACCAACTGGCTTCGTGTCCGAACGCCGGTCTTATCGAACAACTGTTGCAGCGCCGCCTTCACGGAACTCTCGGAGATGCCGAGCTTGCTGGCGATCTCCTTGTTGCTCAGACCATCCAGCACGCCTTGCAGCACCTCCCGCTCCCGCGTTGTGGGAGCCTGCAGCGTGCGTTCGCCGTCCTTCTTTTCCTTCGTCTCTTTCTCGCTGGCCAGAGCAGCCTGCATAGCGCGCTGGTCGAGCCAGGTCTCACCCGCAGCCACCTGATGAATCGCGTCGAGGAGCCGCGAGGGAGCGCTGTGCTTCAAAAATATGCCTGAAGCTCCCTGCTGCAAGACGCGCAGCAGCGTCGTGTCGTCCAGGCCCGCCGTCACCATCAAAAACGCTCCACCAAAGCCAGCGGTCTTGGCCTGGGTGAGCAGCGACAGGCCATGATCCTCGCCCAGATCGTAATCCAGCAGAACAACATCGGGCGTCGTCTGCGTCAGCAGCCGCAGACCCTCGGCAACCGTTGCGCTGGTGCCGACGATCTCCATATCCGGCTCGGCCTGCAACAGGCGGCCCAGACTCTCGCGAAAGAGCGTGTGGTCGTCAATCAGAAGAATTTTTATCATTGGTTCACCTGAACCGACGCATCCTGACCCTTCTGCGCCAGGGCATGGGCGAGCGGAAGCTCAACCAGAAAACTCGCTCCCTGTTCCTCGGGTTGATAGCGCACATCGCCGCCAAAAGTACGCATAAAGGCGCGAGAAAGATACAGCCCCAGCCCGGTGTTTTCCGCGCCCGGCTGAAAGGGCTGGAAGAGTCGCTCCGGGCTGGCAACGCCGCATCCGGTATCGGTAACGCGCACCACAACACAATTCCCATTGACCTGCGTGGAGAGCGTTAGCCGCCGTGCCGGAGCCAGTGCCATTGCGCGCGCGCTGTTTTTTACCAGATTCAAAAAAACCTGAATCAGGCTTTGGCGATCAGCCCAGACCCAGGGAATCTCCGGCGCAACAGCCCAATCCAACACGATGTCTGACTCCTGCAAGGACGGCTCAATAATAATTCGCAATTCGTGCAGCAACGAAGCCAGATCCATCGCCGCGGCATGAGCCGCTGGCTGGCGAAAATCCAGCGAGGCGATTCGCTCCAGCGTCTGCACCAGCGTGCCAAGAGCCTCAAAATCCTGATTACCCGCCAGCGTTCCCGCGCGTTCCAGGTTTTGATGGACAACAGCGATAGCGCCGCAAACGTTGCGCACCTCATGAAAGACGGCACCCACTAAAATTCTGGAGCTGGAGAGCACCTGCTGCAAGCTCGTCTCCTCCTGATTGCGCAGGTTATCCGAGACATCCATCACCATCGCGGCCAGTCGCGGCCCGGCGGTGGTGTGATACGTGGAGAACCAGACACTGGCCAGAAATACTTCGCCGCTGGCGCGCCATCCGCGACACTCCATCACGGTACGCAGGGCTTGCCGGTCGCTGGCCCGGATATCGACATTCATCAAAGAGGGCAAGTATGCGCTGGAGGGCTGCCCCTGGAGCTTCCCCAGTGGCACGCCAAAGAGACGATGCGCGGCATCGTTGGCCAGCAGGATGTTGCCCTGCTCATCTGCGGTAAAGACGGCTGCCGGACTGCTTTCAATTAAAATGTTCAACTGCTCTTCGGCAGCCTGCTTGGCGCGGCTCTCCGTCTCAATGCGCTGGAGATGCTCCAGCGTGCTCTGACGGCTGCGCAGAAATTCATGCACGAAGAGGGCGACGCCATAGAAGGCCGCAAAGTACAAAATATCGCGGGTAATGCCCGTCCGCTGGTTCCAGGCAAATTCATCAAAGAATTCGGTCAGCAGCGTGCAGAGGAGCGCAACCATGCCCATTTGCAGGCGATTCAGGACGCTGGCCGCAAAAATCATCGGGAACAGATAAAGAAAGCCCAGTGGCAGATCGGTCGCAGCGCGCGCATCCATCAAACAGATGGCGGCAATCATGCCAAAAACTGCGAATAACACCGCCTTACGGTTACCCCGATACAAAAAGAACAGCATTGAGGCAATCGGGCCGTGACGCAACTCCGAATGATCCGGCTGTGGAGGTCTCTGAACCATTGCTCTGCCTGTTCTTCCTGTTCCCTTGAAATGATTACACCATTTTCGACAATTTGGCGGCATTCTCGGTTTCATTCCGCCGCAACTATTTTTCCTGCTTAGATTTTTTCTAGCGCGAATTCGGACTTTCTCCCTTCTGAATGCCATAATGCGAGTATGGAGATTGGCGAGATTCTGCGGGAAAATGTTCTGCGCGTGCAGGAATACGCGCTGTTGTCTGCCGAGGCGATCGCGAATCTCTTTCGCCGCCCGCTCTATCTGGCTGACATCTACACGCAGGCGGACATCATCGGCGTAGGCTCGCTGCCCATCGTCATCCTGACAGGATTTTTTACCGGTGGCGTGCTGGCGCTGCAATCCTCCACCACGCTGTCGGAGTTTGGCGCGAAAAGCATCACCGGCCAACTGGTCAGCCTGTCAATGATTCGAGAGCTTGGCCCCGTGCTCACCGGCCTGATGGTCTCTGGACGCAATGCCTCTGGCATGGCCAGCGAGCTTGGCTCCATGCAGGTCACGGAACAAATCGACGCCATGCGCGCGCTGGGCACTGACCCTATCAAAAAACTGGTCACGCCGCGCGTGATTGCCACGATTATCATGCTCTTTTTTCTCACCATCGTTTCCGACACGGTGGGCACAGTTGGTGGCGGTACCGTCGGAACCTTTATGTTGGGACTCGATGCCTCCCAATACTTCCACACCAGCTATCAGGCACTGGAATATCCTGACGTATTGCAGGGTCTAATCAAGCCCATATTCTTTGGTTTTATTATTGCCACCGTCGGCTGCTTCTACGGCATGTCCACCAAGGGTGGAACGCGAGGCGTAGGCCGCGCCACCACGCAGGCTGTCGTCACCTCCTCTGTGCTGATTATTGCTGTGGATTTTATTCTCAGCCGCCTGATGCTCAGCATTTTTGGCGGTTAGGGTTTCACGGCTAGGAACGCAATGGCGATCCACAATCTGCTTCCCGAATTCGACCCCACCCCCGACGCAAACGCCACGCCCGTCGTGGAGTTCTCCCATGTCTCCCTGGGATTCGATGGAAAGGCCGTGCTCAACGATATTTGTTTTACAGTACGGGCGGGCGAGACGCGCATCCTGCTTGGCCCAGCAGGCTGCGGCAAAAGCCTTTCGCTGAAACTGGCTAATGGACTCATACGCCCTGATTCTGGCGTGATTCACGTCTTTGGCGAAGAGATATCTTCCCTGCCGCAGGACGATCTGTTCCAACTGCGAAAAAAAATCGGCATGGTCTTTCAGGAGAGCGCGCTCTTTGATTCGCTCACCGTCCGCGAAAATGTTGCCTATCAATTGCGCGAACAGCATGTTGACGATGTCCTGGTCGAAGCGCGCGTGCAGGAAGCCCTGCGCTTTGTGGAACTGGAACATACCCTCGACAAATTTCCCTCCCAGCTTTCTGGCGGAATGCGTCGTCGCGTGGCCATTGCGCGGGCGATTATCACGCACCCCCAATTGCTGCTCTACGACTCGCCCACCGGCGGGTTGGATCCCATCACCTCGACAACTATTATCGAATTGATCGTCAAGCAGCGTGATGTCTACGGAGGCACGGCGCTGCTGGTGACGCATCGTCTGCAGGATGCATATACGCTGGCCACGCACACCTTCAATCGTGAAACCAACCAGATGCAGCGCATCCCCAACCACGGGCTGAATCCGAACACGAACTTCCTCGTGCTCAACAACACACACGTCGTCTTCGATGGCACGCTGTCGGAACTCCGACACTCCGACGACCCATTTTTGAAGGAATTTCTGAGCTAGACATCGGGGAGAAAACACTATGGGCTTCAAATTCAAAGGCGTCGACTTTATCGGCTTCGATGCCATGCTGAGCGACGACGAGCGTCTGGTGCGCGACAGCACGCGCCAGTTTATTGAAGACAATCTGATCCCCATCATCGAACAATGCAATCGCGATGGGCGTTTTCCTAAAGAACTGGTGCAACCTATGGGCGCTCTTGGATTTTACGGTGCCAACATTGAAGGCTACGGCTGCGCGGGCATGTCCAATGTGGAATACGGTCTGGTGATGCAGGAACTGGAGCGCGGCGACTCCGGCGTACGCAGTTTTGTCAGCGTGCAATCGGCGCTGGTCATGTTTCCTATTCACGCCTTTGGCAGCAACGAGCAGAAGAATGAATGGCTGCCGCAACTGGCCACAGGAGAAAAGCTGGGCTGCTTCGGCCTGACGGAGCCAGACTTTGGCTCCAACCCCGGCGGAATGCGCACGCGTGCGAAAAAATCTGGCGCCGACTACATTTTGAATGGCGAAAAAATGTGGATCACCTCCGGCACGCTGGCCGATGTGGCCATCATCTGGGCCAAGGTGGAAGACGAAGAGGATTGCGTGCGCGGCTTTCTGGTCGACACGAAATCCCCAGGCTTCTCGGCTTACGATGTCCACGGGAAATGGTCGCTGCGTGCCTCCGTGACCTCTGGCCTCTCCATGCAGGACGTGCGCGTGCCTGCCTCGGCGCTGCTGCCGGGAACGGGCGGCCTGAAGTCTCCCTTGATGTGTCTGAATCAGGCGCGCTATGGCATCAGTTGGGGAGCGCTGGGCGCGGCGATGAGTTGCTACGACACGGCACTGCAATATGCGCTGCTGCGCAAACAATTTCGCGAGCAGCCGATTGCCAGCCATCAAATTGTGCAGGAAAAACTAGCCTGGATGATTCGTGAGATCACCAAGGGACAACTCTTAGCGCTGCAGGTGGGCCGCATGAAAGATGCTGGAACGGTGGAGCATCAGCATATTTCGATGGCCAAGCAAAATAATGTCTGGATGGCGTTGGAGTGCGCCCGCACGGCCCGCGACATTCTCGGCGGCAACGGCATCACCGATGACTACCCGATCATGCGTCACATGATGAATCTGGAATCCGTGAAGACCTACGAGGGAACGCATGACATCCATTCCCTCATCCTCGGCCAAAGCATCACGGGCATTTCTGCGTTCTAAGGCCGCATGCTCAATCTGCGTTACGTCTTGCGTACCTGAATGTGGAGTTCCTTCATCTGCGCTTCGCTTACTGGCGTAGGCGCATCCACCATCAGATCGACGGCTTTGGCCGTCTTGGGGAAGGCAATCACCTCGCGCAGGCTGGGCGCGCCGGCGAGGATCATCACAATGCGATCCAGCCCCAGCGCGATGCCGCCATGCGGAGGCGTGCCGTACTCCAACGCTTCGAGGAAGAATCCAAAACGCTCCTTCGCTTCTTCTTCTGTCATGCCGAGCGACTGAAAAATCTTTGACTGCACATCCTTGCGATGGATACGGATGGAACCCGAACCCAGCTCCAACCCATTCATCGCCAGATCGTAGTAGCGCGCGCGCACCGAGGCGGGATCGGAGACCAGACGATCCATGTCCTCCTCGTGCGGCGAGGTGAAGGGATGGTGCGAGGGCATCCAGCTTTTGCTCTCGGCATCAAATTCAAACATAGGAAAATCCGTAACCCAGATGGGAAAGAATGCCTCGCCACCCGGAACGGAATCTGGATTCTGCACAGCGTTTTCCGTCTTCGTAAACGCACCATGTTTGGCTACATATTTCTTGGCCAGTTCCATGCGAAAGTAGCCAGCGGCGGAGTATATTGCAATCTCGCGCTCAGAGAGTCTGCCCGCTATCTTGGTGTCGCTGGCCTGAATGTGCGTGGTTGCATCGCCCGCGACTACAATCAACAGATCGTCGGCTTCGGCCTGTGTGCTGACACGAATTTTGTTGGCGGCATCGGGGAAGCTCTTCTCCAGACGCTTCAGGTCGTCAATAAATTTTGCGCCTTTGCGCAGATCGAACAGTGGGCGATTTTCTTCGCGCTCCTTGCGCGACAGCTCGCCGACCTTGGGAATACGAATCGCAACAACCGGCAGTGCCGGATCCATAGCCAGCGTCTCCAGATCGCCTTGTGCAAAGGCACTGCGCACATCGATCAGCGCAGGCAGGCGCAGATCGGGCTTGTCGCTGCCGAACTGCCGCATCGCCTCGTCATAGGTAATCTGCGGAAAGGGCGTGGGCAGCGTAATGCCCGCTGCGGCAAAGGCCGCCGACAAAAATCCTTCCACCACGCGAAAGATGGTTGCCTGCTGCGGGAAGGTCATCTCCAGATCAATCTGGGTAAACTCCGGCTGGCGGTCGGCGCGCAGGTCTTCATCACGGAAGCAGCGAACGATCTGGAAATAACGGTCGAAACCAGAGACCATCAAAATTTGCTTGAAGAGTTGCGGTGACTGCGGCAGCGCATAAAAATTTCCTGGATACATGCGGCTGGCCACCAGATAATCGCGTGCGCCCTCCGGCGTGGAACGCGTCATAAATGGCGTTTCGATCTCGTAAAATCCCTCGGCGGAAAGATGCTGCCGCACGGCCAGTGCAATCTTGTGGCGCAGCTCAAAGTTACGCTGCATCTCTGGTCGGCGCAGATCAATGTAACGATACTTCAGCCGCAGCTCCTCATTGCTGATGGCCTCTTCCGCTGGAGAAAACGGCGGCGTTTTGGCATCGTTCAGTATCAGCAACTCGCTAGCTTCAATCTCGATTTCGCCAGTCGTCATTTTAGGATTCACCACAGCAGCATCGCGCAAACGTACCTTGCCGGTGATGGCGATGACATACTCCGGGCGCACCTGCTCAGCCTTGGCGTGCGCCGCAGGGCACAATTCTTTATCCAGCACAATCTGCGTGATGCCGGAGCGATCACGGACATCGAGAAAAATCAGATTGCCATGATCGCGCCGACGATTGACCCAGCCCATCAGCACGACGGTTGATCCTGCATCCGAAGACCGCAGCACGCCACATCGGTGCGTCCGCTCTAAATTTCCTAGAAGATCGAGCACAGTTATTTTCCTGTCTTTCTATTCAAAAGATCACTTCTGTTGCAATGCCTGCGCCAGCTCTGAGCGTGGAACTTTGGTCTGCACGCCGCTGGCAAAATCTTTAATCGTCACAATGCCCGACTGCGCTTCCTCTTCGCCGAAGAGCACAATCCGACGCGCCAGCCTGTTCCCCACTTCAAACGATTTCTTGATGCGAAAATTGCCGTCGCCCAGTTCAACGCGCAAACCCGTCTGACGCAACTCCCGCGCCAGCACCAACGCCTGCACCTGCTGCGCCTCGCCCAGCGGTGCAATGTAGGCATCAGCCAGAGACGCGACTGTCGTAGCATTCTGCGCCTCTCGTTGTGCTTGCAGTGTCAGAACCAGCCGATCCGCGCCCATCGCAAAGCCAATTCCCGGAGCCTTGGGGCCGCCAATTGCCTCGCTCAGTCCATCGTAGCGCCCTCCGCCCAGCAACGCGTTCTGCGCGCCCAATCCAGTGTGAACAAACTCAAAGGTCGTGCGCGTGTAGTAATCCAACCCACGCACCAGGCGGGGATTTATCGTGTACGGCACGCCGCAGGCATCCAGCGCGGCGCAGACCTGCGCGAAGTGTACCTGCGAATCAGCATCGAGAAATTCGGCAATCTTGGGCAGCATTTCAATAAACGGCTGATCCTCTGGAATTTTGCAATCCAGCACACGCAGCGGATTGGTCTGCGCCCTTCGCTGACAATCGGCGCAGAGCTTCGGCGCAATCTCTTTGAGCGCATCCTGCAAGGCCAGCACGTAGCGCGGACGATCACTCGCGCTGCCAACGGAGTTCAGATACAGCTTCCAATCAGCAATGCCCAGTTCGCCGAGCAGCGTGGCCAGCATCTCCAGAACCTCCGCATCACGCAGCGGCGATTCGCTGCCAGCGCTGCTGGGGCCAATCACCTCAGCGCCAATCTGGTAGAACTGCCGGTACCGCCCCTTCTGCGGACGCTCGCGACGAAACTGCGGGCCAATGTAATAGAGCTTCTGCAGCAGGCCCGTCTCGCCCAGCTTGTGCTCAATGTAGGCGCGCACCACGCCTGCTGTATTCTCCGGGCGCAAGGTCAGGGATTGCGCTTTCTCTGACTGCGCACGCGCGCGATCCTCCCACGTATACATTTCCTTGGAGACAATGTCCGTCTCCTCGCCGACGCTGCGAGAAAAGAGCTGCGTGTCTTCAAAGATGGGCGTGCGAATTTCTCCAAAACAGTAGCGTGCAAAGACGCGGCGCACCGTGGCTTCGATGTGGTTCCACAATTCGGTTTCTGGCGGAAGAATATCCCGCGTGCCTCGCACGGCCTGGATGGCTTTCATGGCCTACGTTCCAAGATAGCTTTCATGGTCTTCTTATTACGATAAATGGTTGTGGGCCGGGGAAACAGCCTGAGAGAGGAATTTCTTGGAATCTGGCAGCTAGCTCTTCGGAGAGCAATAGTACGCCTTTTCCTGTACACGCATTTCGAAAATGTCCAGTTCCGAGGGAAGCTGCTCGGAGCTTCCCATGAATAAAAATCCATCGGAGGCCAGTTGGTGGTGCATCTGGCGCAGGAGCTTTACGCGGTCTTCGGCAGAGATATACAGCATCACGTTGCGCAACAGAATGCCGTCAAAAACAGGCAACAATGGCAAGGGCGCGCATAGGTTGAGCCGGGTAAAGCTACACATGGCGCGTAGCTCCGGCTGCATCGTCCATCGATGACCCACATGCATGGTGTAGCGATTCCGCAAGGCCACCGGCAATCCTCGCGCCACTTCCAGATCGCTGTAGGATCCTTCGCGCGCGCGCTCAATCATAGCCTGCGAGAGATCCGTGCCAAAGATGCGCACATCCCAGTCTTCCAGTTCAGGAAATTTATCCTTCAAAAGCATGACCAGACTATAGGCCTCCTGGCCGCTGGCGCATGCGGCGCTCCAAAACCGCAGTCTGCGCTGGGATTTGCGCTCCCGAATCAGGCGCGGAATCAAACTTCGCTCCATGCAGGAAAAGGGAGCGCCATCGCGAAAAAAGCTGGTCTCGTTGATGGTCATCGCTTCGACCACCGAGCGATGCAGGCTTCCTTCAGGACGCTGGCGCAATAGTGCAATCAACTCCGGAATACTATCCACGCCCACATGCTGGGCAACCGTGCGCAGGCGGGATTCCAGAAAATAGTCACGCGAGGGATCCATCACATTCGAGGAATGTGTCTGAACCAGCTTGCGCAAATACTCCCGCTCCTCCTCGCTGCACTTCATGGCGTCCTCAGTGGCACATCCTGTGTGTTCAGGCCAATATTTTTCTGCAACGGGGCCACCGTGCAAACACGACGCACAATTTCTCCTGCAATTTGATCGAGTGGCAGCACAGCATGGGCCAACCCTGCCTGCACCACGGAGCCAGGCATCCCCCAGATGGTGCTGGTTGCGGCATCCTGCGCCAGAACGGTTCCACCGGCAGCGCAGATGGCTCGCGCCCCGTCGGTGGCATCTGACCCCATACCCGTCAGCACTACGGCCAGCGCAGCGGCTTTGTAGGTCTCTGCGGCAGAAAGAAACAGCGCATCCACCGACGGCCTGCAATAGTGAATCGGCTCATCCTGCGACAAGCGCTGCACGGCTTGGATGGAAGACTCCCCCTGACGCTTCCATCGTTCCACTGCGGCCAGGCGCAGATGCCAGTCCCCCCGCGCCAGCCAGACCGTTCCTGCCTGCAACACTGTTCCCTCAGCGGCCTCGCGTACCTGCAGGCGACAATTTTTTTGCAGCCGCTCTGCCAATAGAGAAACAAACATGGGAGGAATATGCTGCACCACTACGATGGGAACAGGAAAATCGGCAGGCAAGGAACGCAGCACCTGCTCCAACGCCTGCGGGCCGCCGGTGGAAGCCCCCATCAACACGACCTCGATAGCCCCGCTTGGTAATGGGTCACTGCGCAATTGCCGCGTCAGCATTTTCTGTGATGGCTCCCCGATCCGCCCACGCTGGACGCGCGCGCCTAATGCACGAATACGCTCCACCAGCGGAGCGCGAAATGCTTCCATCGCTGCCTGTGGCGTACCCTGCACATTCGGCTTGGCAACATAATCCGCAGCTCCCCGATAGAGCGCCTCCAACGTAACCGCCGCGCCGCGCTGAGTCAGCGTGCTGCACATGATGATGGGAAGTTGTGGAATCTGTTCATGCAGTTTGGAGAGAACGGCCAGGCCATCCATCCCCGGCATATTGACATCGAGCAAAACCAGATCGGGATTCAGCGCATGTACCATTTCCAGACCGCTGGGGCCATCGCTCGCCATGCCGATCAGATCCATATCCGCGCAGGGGGAGAGAATCATCCGATACATGTGCCGCATGGCGAAGGAGTCGTCGATGGCGACGACGCGAATCGGGCTGCTGGCGGGTGTCTGCATAGGGGTACCCGTTCGCCTTTTCGATTAAATAGGGCCGCTGTCTAAATGCGGATGTGGGTGTGCATGCTCGGCGCGAGAGCGAAGCGCCGACGGCTCCAGAGACTTGGCATCGAGTAAAGGCAGGAGTCCTCGTTCCAGCTTGTAGGTACCAGAGAACAGCGTTTGACGCTGTAACTCCACCGTTGCCGTCATGGATTCGTAGGTAGAAGTCGCAATCGACAGCACCTCGCCAATCGTATCTACCTGCAAGGCAAACAGCCCATGTGTTCCGATCATCACAATACTGCTGGCCGAGCCAGTTCCCGACGGTAACCCCAGCAGGGTACGCAGGCTTACTGCTGCCAACACTTCGCCACGATATTGCATCAATCCGGCGATATAAGCAGGCGACAACGGACAGGGGCGCAGCACTGCCGCAGGGGTCACCTCAAAGATATCCGTCAAGCGAATAGCAAATTTCTCTCCACCCATGTGCAGGGTGCACACCTCGTCGCAGGATTCCTCTGCCATTGCCATGGTGCTTCGTAGCGTGGTCATCCGCGCACCTCCGTTCCCGATGCACCCGACATAGCGCCACCCATCTCCTGCCATTGACTCCGACTCAGTTTTGTCCAATCCTCTGGATTAGACAAAAAATGGCGCCATTCCATCGGCTCAAGAACACGCACCAGATCATCCCCCACACAGAGAACGCTCCGCGCTGGCTCCTCAGGATGCTCCACATTTTTGACGCTAAGTGCTTCGGCCTGCACCATGCCATACACGGCACTCACCAGCAGACCCATCCGTCCTTCTTCCTGACGGCAAACCAGCACATGCCACGCATGGGCTGGGGCCGCCGTGGCTGGAATCAAAGCTTCAATATCAAAGCCGCGCGCCGCGCGCACTCCATCCAGCAGCGGCAGTATTTCTTCTTCCATGCGAAGCATAAGCACCCCGCCCATCAGTTGAATGTCTGAAGCCTGCACGGATACCACATGCTCCACTTGCTCAATGGGAATCGCCGCCGGCACATCGCGCAGCGCTACATGCAGGTAGCTTGCGCCGACAGACGCGACCACAGCCGCCTCCGTGCCCATAGCCGATTGACTTTCCGTTATGCCCGCCAGATCGGCCAGCACGGCGGCATCGAGAATCAAAGCCAGGTCGCCATCGGCAAGCTGGGCCGCGCCAGAGAAAACAGGAACTTCTGTAATGCGATCCAGCGGCTTGGCCACTAGTTCTTCTGTGCCTTCAAAATGATCGACGCGCAGGACAAAACGTCGGCCCTCCGTATTGAGCACTACTAGATTGCAGGCCTGCCTGCTGCCTTCGTTCTTTGAGGAAGTCGTCACATCGGCAGTTTCTGTCAGATGCAGCAAGGCGCGCAGGTCGGCCAGCGGCAGCAGCTGATCGCGCAACCGATAGAGTTGTATGGTTCCCAGACACTCTATTGCGGCCATCTGCTCAGCAGAGTTGAGATGATGGAGTTCTTCCACTGCCATCTGCGGCAGGGCAAAGTGCTGTCCGGCGCAGCGAACGATCAATGCAGGCAAAATTGCCAGTGTCAGCGGCAGCCTCATGCGGATCGTAGTACCAACACCCACAGTGCTCTCCAGCACCACGCTGCCACCCGCGTGCTCCACATTCTGGCGCACTACGTCTAGCCCTACTCCGCGCCCAGAAACATTCGTGACCTGCGCTGCTGTAGAAAATCCTGCTGCAAAAACCAGATTGCGGGCCTCGGCATCGGTCAGCGCCGCTGCCTGTTCCGCAGTGAGCAATCCCTTCCTAACCGCATGTTGGCGCATCCGATCCGGCACTATGCCGCCGCCATCGTCGAGAATCTCAATCAATACATGGTCGCCAACCGAGGCGGCCCGAAGACGTAGACGTCCCTCTGTCGGCTTTCCCTGCGCGCTGCGAATCTCCGGTGGCTCAATACCGTGGTCGATGGCATTGCGTATGGCATGCAGCAACGGGTCGCGCATCAACTCCAGCATGCTGCGATCCAGCCGCGTTTGCTGGCCTTCCATCTCCAGCCGCACCTGCTTGCCGCATTGTCGCGCCAACTCGCGCACCATCCGGGGAAATCGTGAAAATACCTGCTCCACGGGCTGCATCCGCACGCGCATCACCGCATCGCGAATCTCGCCGGTCACGCGATCCAGTTTCTGCGCCAACCCGCCCAGCGGCCCCTCGCCCGCTGCCACCACAATCTGGTTGCGCGTCAGTACCAATTCCCCTGCCAGATTCATCAGCCGCTGCAGAACGTCCACGTCCACGCGCACGGTGCTATCGACAACCGAACCGCCAGCGTCGCTGGACTCCGCACTCGCTGTAATAACCTCAGCGCCATTCCCTGCCGCAATCGTGCTTGCGTTCTTTTCTGGATTGCTCTGTTTTTTTTCGACATTCTCCTGAGTCGGAGTGTCGGATTTTGCGACCGCTGCCACGACAGTCGCTGGCGGGCTGGACGGGGCTGCTTCCGGCAAAGTGGATGAGAACTGAAAAGCTTCCAACTGTGCCAGCAGATTTGTATCTGCCCCCTCTGGCTCACGATCATTCTGCTCAATGCCCCGCAGAATACTGCGCAGCGTATCCAGCAACCGCAACAGAACATCCGTCAGCGGCGAGCTGATGTCCAGCTCCCCGTCGCGCAGCTTGGCCAGAACATTTTCACCAGCATGGGCAACCCGTTCCAGCCGCTCAAAGCCCAGAAAACCTGTCGTACCTTTAATGGTATGGACGGCACGAAAAATCTCCCGCAGCAATTCGCCATCGGCTGGCGTCTCCGCCAGTTGGGCCAGGCATCGCTCCATGCGATCCAACCCCTCATGACTTTCAAGCAGGAACTCGCGGGTAAGGTCTTCCATACTCGGTATATCGGAAGATTTCGCCCGCGCATGAACCGTGCATGAACGCGGCTACCCACCCAAAAATCACCGGAAACTGTTGAATTGGTGGCGGCGAGTGGAATCGAACCACCGACCTACGGGTTATGAGTCCGTCGCTCTAACCATCTGAGCTACGCCGCCGGGAATGTCTTTGCAAAGACTACAGGAGAATGCGGGAAGTATGTACCCGTCACACGACTGGAAATCATTCAGGAGATGGCTGGCAGGATGCGGATGCGCTCCCAGACCGCCATGCTTCCTCTATGATACGGAGTGCCAAAATGCAGTGTCAAATGCTGACCCCATTGACCGCGCAAAAACCGTCTGGACTCTGAGCAGGTATTTCAGCGAGACGCCGACTCCAACGCGACTGCCTGGGCCTCTGCCTCAGCGCCGGGATTGGTCGGCTCCATGCCCAGAAGATTGTTGAAGCGGTTAAAGTAGTTAAACAATCCGATGGATGCCATCAATTCGATAATCTCGCCTTCAGAATAATGTTCGCGCAGGCGCGCCATTTCTTCATCCGAGATAGCCCCTTCATTCCGCGTCATCTGCTCGGCAAGCTGGAGCGCAATCTTCTCGGAAGCAGAAAAATCGGTGCGCGTGGCATACTCCGCCAGATGGTCGAGTTGCTCCTGACTCCAGCCCAGCTTCATCCCGATACGTCGATGCGAGGCGAGGCAGTAGCTGCAGTGATTCAACTGCGAAGTGCGAATGATAACCAGTTCCTTTAACTTGGTGGTCAGGGTTCCGGTGGTCAGAATGGCCTCAAAGTGCGCGATCATGGTCTGAAAAATCTCTGGCCGGTGCGCCACGGTGCGAAACATGTTCGGCACATTGCCGCGCGTGAGCAGATAGCGATCATAGATTTCGCCGGTCTCCGGCGTAACTTCATGGCGATCAAGACGCGAGATTTTTGGCATAGCCCTCACCTGACTCCATCATACATCTGACCCATCCTGCTGTCGGCCACAGCATTTTTCAGAATTCCTCAACCAGTACATACGAATTGAGCACCTTGAACTTCTGCGGTGGTGGATAGCCTGTGGAACAATGTTGGGCGGGAAAACCCTGAAGGACGTAGCAGGAACTCGGCGAAGCCAAATGAAGCGGTACACGCAAGTTACGGGTACCTGCTAGGTTGTATCCCGATTTCAATTTTGTCGAAAACTTTAACATTCACTTGATTCAAATTTACCGGATCCGATCAGTGCCTGCTCCATTCTCTTTCAGCCTACACTTCCGCAGAATCAGCATGGCCGGACACCAATTGGTGAATGCGGATTGAAACAGATTTAATCCGACAAAGGCCGTGAAGAGATACCAGTACGGCGAATACAGGTGTCCCAGCGCAAGAGACGCAAGAATCAAAACACCGGCAAGCAGACGCACGCCACGTTCGACGGTCATATCAGTTCCTCCGTGCTGCACGCGGCAGCGGTTGGGATGGACAACGTGTTCGCATCGCTTTCCCGCTTCTCCACGATGTAGTAGAGCAGGGGAACGGCGACGCAGGAGAGTAGCGTGGAGGCAATGCCTCCAGCCATCAGCGAAAGCGCCAGCCCTTGAAAGATGGGATCCGTGAGGATGACGCTGGCTCCAATGACAACAGCGGCAGCCGTCAGCAGAATGGGACGCAAACGCACCGCTCCTGCATCGACAACAGCCTGCTTCAGCGTCATGCCTTCGTCGCGGCGCTGACCAATGAAATCCACCAGGATAATCGAGTTGCGAACGATGATACCCGCGCCCGCAATAAAACCAATCATCGAAGTTGCCGTAAAAAAAGCTCCCATCAACGCATGGGCAGGAAGAATGCCGATGAGCGTGAGCGGAATGGGCGCCATGATGATGAGTGGCGCAAGAAAGGAGCGGAACCATCCTACGACCAAAACACAGCAGCGCGCCAATAAAGGCCAGGCCAAGATCGCGAAAGACTTCGATAGTAATTTGCTACTCGCCATCCCACTTCATCGAATACCGCGCGGTGGAGTCGGGCTGGACGGAGTTATAGCGCGCAAGCATATATCCCTGTGGAAGGCGGATCTTGTCGAGGGCGCGATTCATTGTGAGAATCGCGTACACCGAACTCTCCGCGCTGCCTGCAAGGTCGCCTGTCACGTAGATCACGCGCCGCATATTCTTGCGGTAAATACTCGATTGCAAGGTAATCTCGCGCAGAATCGTCACCTCTGCCAGTGACACCTGGCCGCCATGGGCGGTGGGCAGTTTAAGGCTTTGCAGTTGCTCGATGCTGGAACGATCCGCGCGATCCAGCCGCACCTGAATGGGAACATTCTCCTTGGCCGTGGCCGAGTGCAGCAGTCCTGCATCGGCTCCGTGCAGGGCAATCTCCACCGTGCGCGTGACCTCTTCTGCAGAAACGCCCACTGCGGCGGCTTTGGCAAGATCGACATGCAGGTCATACTGTGGCTGCGGGTCTTCCACGTACCAGTTCACATCCACCACGCCAGAGGTCTGGCGAAAAATCTGCTTGATCTGCCGCGCTACTTCAATCTGGCCCTTCAAGTCTGGCCCATAGACCTCGGCAACCAAAGTTTGCAGAACGAGCGGCCCTGGGGGAACTTCACTTACCTCAACGCGAGCGCCAAAGGGCGCAGCAATTCGATCCAGCTCGCGTCGCAGCAGGAGCAAGGAGAGAGCTTGGATATTGGCTTGGGTCAACTCCTGCTGCGAAGCTGTTTCAACCAATTTATCCTGGCGCATCTGCGCGGTACTGGCAAACGAATCGAATACATTCCACTTGCCTTCCAGCCTGCTCATAAAATTTCCAATGGCGCTGGGAGAGTTCAATTCGTTCAGTCCAAAGTTCGCCGCGCTGAAGCGTCCCTGACGCAGACGCGTGCCGAAGACATATACCGGATCGTTACCAATGGTGGCATTCTCGGTAAATCCGATGTGTGGATAGAATGCAGCACTCGCCTCTGTAACGGACGCTTTAGCAACTTGCGTCTCGTCCACGGCCATGCTCAGTTCTGGACTCTTGCCCATTGCTATCGCCACCGCATCGGGCAGCGACAATGGCGCCGTCTGTTGTGCCTGAACATCGACAGCAGAAAACAACAACGCAACCATGACCGCGATCATCACAGGGTACTGAAGATATTTTTTATTTTTCCTGTATATGCGATCCCAAGGCGGGCTACTCATGTCGCACTCCTGTGCTAAGAACGGTGGCAAGAACTGGAAGGTTTACACATTTCCTTGCTTCCACAAAAGCTGGCACGACAGAAGCCACAGCGCCGTGAGCAGAATTTGCAGATTGGCTCCAATCCATCGAAACCCATCCCGCAGTTGTTCCGGTGTTTACATAAAATTTCCGTGCTGTTTTGCTCACGTTTGCGCCTCACTCAGACAAATGCAAGCGCGCAGGAAGTGTTACAAAATATTTTCTGAAGAGCCTTACCTGGAACATGGATGGGGATAAATTCACTGTTTATGCAGTGTATTCAACGTTTTTATCTCTTTAAGCTGACAATCGTAGATATTCCTGGATCAGGAGCTTTCGGACAGCATTCGCAGTTTCTGGCTGACAGCCCACCTGGTACGAGCGACAACGCTCTACAGCCCGCGATAGATCCTCCAGGAAATCGACACATGGCACACAGCCCTGGATGTGCATTTGGAATTTTTTGCAAGCCAGATCATCAACGACTCCGTCCATATAGTCCGACAACCCTGCAAAGATACGGCGACAATCTATAGGTTTACGCTGTTTCTTCCTGGAGCTTCTTGCCTTCTTTGTATCAAGCATCGCTAACTCGCGCCGTACAAATAGCCGAGCACGATGCAGCCTAACGCGGATAGTTCCTTCTTGCAGGCCGGTGATCTTTGCAATTCCCTATCCGCTCAAATCTTCCATGTCGTGGAGCACAAGAATCAGCCGATACCTTGCTGGAATGCGCAATACAGCAGCTTGCAGACGCTCCGCATCCTGATGCGAAATGGAGTTTTCCTCTGGAGTTTTTCGCGCTGTATCCGCCAAAGCTTCCAACTCCATGTGATCTGGCATCAGTTCGTCGAGAGACATCATATGGACTGGAGCAAACTTACTCCGTCAACGGCTCATCCAGCAGCGGTTCCGCGTGACTTTGTAGAGCCAAACTGCAAGCGCCTGGGGATTTTCAATCTTGCGCAAGAACGGTAAGAATTTGAGGAGAACATCCTGCATGGTGTCCTCGGCATCTTCGCGATGGCCGCATACCTTCATACTGAAGGAGAAAACCGTACTTTGAAGGAGCTGGATCGCCTGATCGACAGCCTCCGGCTCGGGCGAGCGCAGCAGCTCCACGGCTTGTATCAGTTCAGGTCTCATGCAGTCGCATCACAAACATCTCCCGCCCCTGGATAAAGTTAAGGTGGGTTAGGAAGTGCTGTCGGCCTATTTGAGAGAGCCAATTTCAGTATAGGCCCGCCACCTTCGTTACGTGTGCCAAGCCTCCTTTTCGTCCGCAGCACAAAACGTGAAAACAGGAACGACACCATGACGACACGAAGTTGAAATAAGGCGTGCGAAGCGCTTACCGCTAAGATTTGGATAATTATTAGATCAATGCTGGGAAAGAAATTACATTTGCTTGATGGTTAGATAGAAGGCTTTCATTTTGTAGAGGTACAGCATCGGCGATGTATGACCATTCCAGGGATGCTGAAACTTGTATCGAGTAAGAGTCTTTTCTGCTTGCGCTGAGCGTAAAAAATTTTAGACGGAATCATTGGTACGTGATCGGCAGAGTAAACGAAAAAACGGAGCCGTGGCCCATCTGACTGGTGCAGGTAATCTTGCCGTGGTGGGCCTCTACAATGGCGCGAACAATGGCCAGTCCCATCCCGGTGCCGGGGATCAGCCCGCGCCGCTCCCGACCACGATAAAATTTATCAAAGATCATCGCCTGTTCCAGATCGTCGATGCCCGCGCCACGGTCGGCAACATTGACGGTCAACGTTCCTTCGCTAGCCTCGGCGCTGATGTAGATCGGGCTGCCTTCCGGGGAGTACTTAACAGCATTTTCCAGCAGATGACGCAGCACTTTGGTGATGTAGGCTAGGTCAATGCGGACCCGCGGCAGCGATTCCGGAAGACGCACTTCGACGGGATTCCTGCGCAGAGTTTCGGCCAATTCCTGCAGCACCGCGTCCACGGCCTCGCGCATGGCGTGGGGCTGCATGTCCAACTTCACTTCGCGCGCGTCCAACTGCGCCATCTCCACAGCCTCGGCAATCAGACGATTCAGCCGATCGGCTTCTTCTTCAATTACGGCATACATTTCGTCTTTCTGGGCCGCATTCATCGTGGGATTTTCGCGCACGCTGGTGATAGAGGCCTTAATGGCGGTCAGCGGCGTGCGCAGTTCGTGGGTAATGGAATCGAGTAGCGCCGTTCGCAGACGCTCACTTTCGCGAGAGGCCTCAGCGCGGGTCAACTTTTCCAGCGCGTCGGCGCGCTCCACGGCGATGGCAATCAGGCTGGCCAGCGCCTCCACGGTTTCGCGGGAAGGTAGCGTGCCGCTCAATCCCAGGGTGCCCATCGAGCGCACGCCCATCATCAACGGCGTGTAGCAGCGATGCAAACCTTCCATGATGGTATCCCGGCGCTGCGCAGCATCGCGCAGGTTGTCGGCGGGCAGATCCAGGGAGTTTCCGCTGGAACGATATATGCGATTGCGTTCACGGGCGAAGAGCGCGACCTCCGTAAAGCCAAAGGTCAGAGTCATGTCGCCGGGTATGCGTGTGAGCAGTTCGGTTGGATTCTCTGTCACCAGTAATTGCTGACTGAATCCGTATAGACGTTCCACTTCATGCCGACGCTGATTCGCTTTTTCAGCTTCTTTGCGCGCGCTTTCTGCTAGATTGCTGGCGATGACAGCGGTAATCAAAAATGCAAAGAGCGCCACCCAGTTGCGCGTATCGGCAATAGTCAGCGTCCGTATGGGAGGAAGGAAATAATAGTTGAAGGCCAGCGTGGACAGTACAGAGACAAAGACAGCGGGACGCAGTCCCCAGTTTGTCGCAACAAACAAGACCACCAGCAAAAAGGACAGGGCCACAGTGGTAAGGTTGACGTGCAGCAGCCGATAATCTATGAACGTGATACAGGCAACAACGACGGCTCCGGCCACGTATTGCGCGAGGTGAAAGATTCGATGTTTGTCCATGTGAAGTATTGTACGGATAGGAGGTAGCGAATGGCTCCACAAAGAGAACAGGCATCCCCAATCAAAACACCGGAAGACTGGTTGGAGCAGGTCGAGCAGGCTACCGAAGAGAAGACCACTGGAATTTTTAAGATTTTTCTTGGCTATGCTCCTGGGGTGGGCAAGACCTGCAACATGCTGAGCGAGGCGATACGTCGCGCCAGCCGCGACGAAGACGTTGTTGCCGGAATCATTGAAACGCATGGGCGAAAAGGTACTGCGGAACTGGCTGAGCAGCTTGAATCCGTACCGTTGCGGACGCTGGAGTACAAGGGAACCATGTTCAAGGAAATGGACGTGGATGCCATCCTCGCACGCAAGCCTGCCGTGGTTCTGGTGGATGAGCTGGCGCACACCAACATTGAGGGAAGCAAGCATCGCAAGCGCTACGAGGATGTTCTGGAGTTGCTGGCCGCGAAGATCGACGTGTTGACGACGGTCAACATCCAGCATATTGAGAGCCTTGGCCCAACCGTTCACAGCATCACGGGAATTCCGATCCGCGAGACGGTGCCCGACTGGGTGATGGAGCGCGCTGATCAGGTGGTGATGGCCGATCTAACACCGGAGGCGCTGCAAACGCGAATGCGTCGCGGCGATATCTATCCGCAGGATCGCGTGGAGCGGGCGCTTTCGAATTTCTTTCGTCGCGGCAATTTGATGGCGCTGCGTGAGTTGGCGCTGCGTCAGGTGACGCGCGCCGTAGATCGTAGCCTGGATGCGTATCTGCGGCGCAAACGGTTTGGCGATCACTGGCAGGTGCAGGAGCGAGTCGCGGTCTGCATCAGCGCCAGCCCCGTGGCGCAGCAATTGATTGCGCGCGGCGCGCGCATTGCCGAAGGCATCGATGCCGAACTCTTCGTGGTGCATGTGGGCGATGAATCGGAACTGGAGCCGGAGGAGCGCCGAACCTTGCAGGCAAACATTCGTTTTGCAGAAAATCTTTCTGCACAGATTATTTTTTTAAAGGGCAGCACCGTGGCCAGCGCGCTGGCTGCCTTTGCCCAGGAAAAGAGAATTACGCAGATCATTCTTGGACGGAAGTCCGTGCATGGAATTAAAAAATATCTCTACTATTCAGCCATTCAGAAGCTACTCAAAGGCGCGCCGCAGGTGGATGTCCACATTATCACGCAGGATGCGCGATGAATAAGCCTCGCCTATTGCTGGTCGATGACGAGCCGCAGATTACGCGCGTGCTGCGCACGGCGCTCACCATCCAGGGGTATGAGATTCAGGTTGCGGAAGATGGCGCAGCCGCGCTACGCCTGTTTGAGCAATGGCATCCTGACATGGTCATTACCGATCTGGCCATGCCGAAGATGGATGGCGTCGCATTATGCCGCGAGATTCGGATGCGTTCGCAGGTGCCGGTGCTGGTGCTCTCTGTGCGCGATCAGGAACATGTCAAGGTGGAGGCGCTTGATGCAGGCGCGGATGATTTTGTCATCAAGCCGTTCAGCACGGGTGAACTGCTGGCGCGTGTTCGAGCAAACCTGCGCCGCGCCGTTGTGGATACTGAGCCGCAGACTTCTCCGCCCACGGTTCTGGAGGTCGGAAAATTTCGCATTGATCCAGAGGCGCATCAGGTGCTGGTCTCTGGCGAGCCGGTTCGGCTCACGCCCAAGGAGTTTGACCTGCTGCACTTTATGGCGCAGCATCCGGGAAAAGTGCTGACGCACCGTCAGTTGCTGGTGGCTGTGTGGGGAGCTTACAGCACGGAGCAGCCGGAATACCTGCGTGTTTTCGTAGGCCAACTGCGAAAGAAAATCGAACCAGAGGGCAACGCGAAGTATATTTTGACCGAACCGTGGGTTGGCTATCGCTTTGAACCTGAAGGCGATACCGAGTCTGACCGCTAATTCTTCACGCTCCGACGCACCCCTACGATTTCTTTACGAATTCCTTATCACCTTCTTATCCCCAATTTACGCCGCAACATTTCCAATCGAGATGTTGGTGATGATGATGCTTGCCTATGCCATCCTTGGGTCGGTTATTTCCATCCTCTTGCTGGCGCTGGAATTTCGATTGTTGCTGCGCATTTGGAGCAAGCTGCGGTGGATACATCCCAGCGTTCACGAACTGGGAACGCTGATTGCTCCCGCGCACGAATCGACAGTACCCACCCTCCTGGAGATCGAAGGTTATGTAGAAAAAAGTGAGGAAGGAAGCGCGCAGGCAAGGCTACCTCGCAGAGGAGAGATAAAAAAATGATTGACTTGTACATGGTGCTTTTTGGAATCGTGTTTTTTGGAATATCCGCGCTGTATATGCATGCTTGCAACCGATTGAGGTAACGACAATGACCGTAGAAACCGTAGTACTGCTCGTTCTGGCTGTGCTGCTGATGGCCTACCTTGTGTACGCGCTGCTGCGTCCGGAGAAGTTTTAATGACAACCAATGGCTGGCTGCAAATTTTTCTGTTCTTTGGCATCATTCTGGTAGCGACCAAACCCATCGGTCTCTACATGGCGCGTGTTTTTGAGCGCGAACACACCTGGCTCGATCCAATCCTCTGCCCCATCGAACGGCTGATCTACAAACTGACGGGTGTAGATGCATCCGAAGAAATGACATGGACGGTTTACGGCATGGCCGCGTTGACCTTCAGTCTGGTCTCGATGCTTGTGCTGTATCTCATCGAGCGCACGCAGGCGTGGTTGCCGTGGAACCCGCAACATCTGCCGAACGTGCCGGGCATTCTGGCGCTGAACACCGCTGCCTCCTTTACCACCAACACGAACTGGCAATCGTACACGCCCGAAACCACGATGAGCTACCTAACGCAGATGGCGGGCCTGGCGTACCACAACTTTGCTTCCGCAGCGCTGGGCATGGCGATTGCGATGGTGCTGATTCGCGGCATCGCGCGGCGCGAGCAGAAGACGCTGGGGAATTTCTGGGTAGATATGACTCGCGCCACGCTCTGGGTCTTGCTGCCCGTCGCGTTCGTGCTGGCGCTCGCGCTGGTCTCGCAGGGCGTGATTCAGAACTTTCGTCCCTACGATACGGCCAAGCTGGTGCAGCCGCTCACGGTAACGCAACCCGGAGCCAATGGCCAGCCCCAGACCCAGACCGTAACTACGCAGACCATCGCGCAAGGCCCGGTGGCCTCGCAGGAGGCCATCAAAGAACTGGGTACCAACGGGGGCGGATTTTTTAACGCCAACAGCGCGCATCCTTTTGAGAATCCCACGCCGCTGACAAATCTTCTAGAGATGCTGGCGATCTTTTTGATTCCTGCTGGATTCACCGCCACGCTGGGGCGCTTGACGGGATCACCGCGACATGGCTGGGCCGTTTTTGCCGCAATGGCGGTATTGTTTTTTGCTGGCATCACAACTGCGTATTGGGCGGAGGCGCAACCCAATCCGTTGCTGCACCATGTTGACCAGCGCGCAAGCCAGCTTCAGGCAGGCGGCAACATGGAGGGCAAAGAGGTTCGTTTTGGCGTTGCCAACTCCGCGCTGTTTGCCACGATCACGACCGATACGAGTTGCGGCGCAGTGAACTCCATGCACGATTCGTTTATGCCTCTCGGCGGTCTGGTTCCGCTCACCAATATCATGCTCGGCGAAGTCATCTTTGGCGGCGTGGGCGTAGGACTAACCGGCATGGTGATCTTCGTTGTGCTGGCCGTATTCATCGCAGGGTTGATGGTCGGTCGAACGCCGGAGTATCTGGGGAAAAAAATCGAGTCCTACGACGTGAAGATGGCGATGCTCTACATCCTCATCTTTCCGCTCATTATTCTTGGATTTGCAGCGGTGACGGTGTTGTTGCCGAATCTCGGACTCAGCAGCCTGAATAATGCAGGCCCGCATGGACTCTCCGAGATTCTCTACGCATACACCTCGGCGACTGGGAATAACGGCTCTGCATTCGCCGGACTCAACGCCAACACCAATTGGTACAACCTGACACTGGCTTTTGCTATGCTTGCGGGCCGATTTCTGATGATTGTTCCAGTGCTGGCTATCGCGGGCAATCTTGCAGGCAAGCGCTACACGCCGCCGTCGCTGGGAACCTTCCCAGTAACGACGCCGCTATTCACCGTGCTGCTGGTGGGCGTCATTCTGATTGTTGGCGCGCTGACGTTTTTCCCAGTGCTTAGTCTTGGCCCCGTGCTGGAGCATCTGCTGCTCCGCGCCGGACACAGCTTTTAAGGAGAATATTTATGGCGCATCACGCACGAGGCGGAAAAAAATCCATGTGGGACCGTCGCATTGTCGCAATCGCGTCGGTGGAGTCCTTTCGCAAACTCAACCCGCGCACCATGATGCGCAATCCTGTCATGTTTGTGGTGGAGATTGGCAGCATACTGACCAGTGTTTTGGTGGTTCTAGATTTTCTGGCCCATCGACCGAACATTGGATTCGATTTGCAGATCACCTTCTGGCTCTGGTTCACGGTGCTGTTTGCCAACTTTGCTGAGGCAATGGCCGAGGGCCGCGGCAAGGCGCAGGCAGAGTCGCTGCGCAAATCGAAGTCGGAGACCATCGCGCATCGCCTGCTGGATAGCGGCGGGTTTGATGAGGTTCCAAGCACGCAACTGCGCGCGGGGGACGTTGTGCTGGTCATTGCAGGACAGTTGATTCCTGGCGATGGCGACGTGATAGAAGGCGTGGCCTCGGTGGATGAGTCGGCGATTACGGGAGAATCCGCGCCGGTCATTCGCGAATCAGGCGGAGATCGCTCGGCAGTTACAGGCGGCACGCGCGTGCTGTCCGATCAGTTGCGCATCCAGATCACTTCCAATCCCGGTGAAACATTTCTGGATCGCATGATTGCGCTGGTGGAGGGCGCGGAACGCCAGAAGACGCCGAATGAGATTGCACTGAACATTCTTCTGGCTGGATTGACGCTTGTCTTTCTGCTCGCCGTGGTCACGCTGCAACCCTTCGCGGTTTACTCCAACGCGCCGCAAAGCGTCTTTGTTCTGGTCTCGCTGCTGGTCTGTCTGATTCCGACAACAATTGGTGGCCTGCTCTCGGCCATCGGCATTGCTGGCATGGATCGCCTGGTGCAGCACAACGTGCTGGCCATGTCAGGCCGCGCGGTGGAAGCGGCAGGCGATGTGAACACGCTGCTGCTGGATAAGACAGGCACCATCACGCTAGGCAATCGTGAGGCCACGGAGTTTATTCCCGCTCCGGGTGTCAGTAAAGATCAGCTTGCCGACGCGGCGCAGCTTTCCTCACTGGCCGATGAAACGCCCGAAGGCCGCTCCATTGTGGTGCTGGCAAAAGAACAGTATGGGCTGCGCGGGCGGGAGATGGCTCCGTCGCACGCAGAATTTATTCCCTTCAGCGCAACCACGCGCATGTCGGGCGTGAATCTTGACGGGCGCATTATTCGCAAAGGCTCGGTGGATGCCATCGCAAAATTTCTGCAGGAAGCTGGCAGTGAACTGCCTCCCGATGTGCGCAGTGCCGTGGAAGTTGTTGCCCGCGCTGGCGGCACGCCGTTAGTGGTTGCAGAAAACAAAATGGCTCTTGGCGTTATTCACCTAAAGGATATTGTTAAGGGCGGAATCAAGGAGCGTTTCGCGCAGCTTCGTAGTATGGGCATTCGCACGGTGATGATTACGGGGGATAATCCTCTGACTGCGGCAGCCATTGCGCGCGAAGCTGGCGTGGATGATTTTCTGGCCGAGGCAAAACCGAAGGACAAGATGGATCTGATTCGCCGCGAACAGGCTGGCGGCAAGCTGGTGGCAATGACGGGCGATGGCACCAACGACGCTCCAGCACTGGCGCAGGCCGACGTAGGCGTGGCGATGAACACCGGCACGCAGGCAGCAAAAGAAGCGGGCAATATGGTCGATCTGGATTCTAATCCAACCAAGCTGATTGAAATTGTCGAGATTGGAAAACAGCTTTTGATGACGCGCGGCGCGTTGACGACCTTTTCCATCGCCAACGACGTAGCCAAATACTTTGCCATTATTCCGGCCATGTTTATGGTGGCCTTCCCGGTAATGACCGTGCTGAATATCATGCACCTGCGCACGCCGCAGTCGGCCATTCTTTCGGCGGTCATCTTTAACGCTCTCATTATTGTGGTGCTGATCCCACTATCGCTGCGCGGGGTCAGGTACCGCGCGATGAGTGCTGAAGCTCTACTGCGTCGAAATCTTCTTATCTATGGATTGGGTGGCCTGGTTGCTCCATTCCTGGGCATCAAGTTGATTGACATGCTGATTACCGCGCTGCATCTTGCGTAAGGCTTTATGCAAAAGGCTTGCCATACCAAAAGGAGGATTGCTATGCAGAAACTTTTCATGATCTCACTTCGCTACACCCTTGTGACCACCCTGTTGCTGGGTCTGGGCTACCCCATGCTGGTAACGTTGATAGCGCAGCATGTATGGAAAGATCAGGCCAACGGGCAGTTGATCGTGCAGCATGGAACCCTTGTTGGTTCGCACTGGATTGGCCAGCCCTTCAGCGGCCCGAACTACTTCCACAGCCGCCCTTCCGCTGCTGGTAATGGATACGATGCCACCGCTTCGGGTGGGTCGAACTGGTCGCCCAGCAGCCAGAAACTTGTCGACAGAATTACGGCCAGCACCCAGGACGAGCTAGCTGGTAGCGCTGCAAGTTCGGTTCCGGTTGACCTAGTGACGGCTTCAGCATCGGGGCTGGACCCGGACATTACGCCCGCAGCTGCTGCATATCAGGCACAGTGTATTGCGCTGGCGCGCGGCCTTACGGTAAATCAGGTAGAAGCGCTGATCCAGCAAAACACAACGGAGCGCCAGTTTGGCCTGTTGGGCGAGCGTCGGATCAATGTGCTCCAACTTAATCTCGCGCTGGATCAGATGCAGGTGCATCCGTAGTTCCAGTAACACTCCAGACTATTTATTCGGAGGCCAGATCTCTGAAGGTGTCCGCCAGGGCCGCGCCTACTGCGAGCTATAGCTTAAAGATGTGCGCATGGGCAAGGCTTGTTTATGGCAAGGAAGAACCACGGAAAAGCAGGTGCCCGAATGGGAGGCTCGGATGCTGCTCCGAATCTGAATGCGTCCACGGTGTTCCTGCACAATTGTCGAACTTAGCCAAAGTCCGATGCCAGATCCATGCAGCCCTTTTGTCGTGAAGAAAGCCTCGAAAATTCGTTTGACATTCTGTGGGGGAATGCCCGCACCCTGATCCAAAAATGTAACGCGCACGGCTCGCTCCGCAGGATTTCCCCAATGGGAAATCTCTGAAACCCTGAGAATGATTCGCTTTTCAGGTGGCGACGCTTCGATGGCATTCCTCAGAAGGTTGGAAAATACCTGCCGCAATTGCGATGGAAATCCGTAAACAGAACGAGTACTGTTCCACTCTTTTTGTATACGGATGTTTTTCTCGACAATTTCCCGATTGCTCAACGCCAGTACATCCTCTAATAAATCTGGCAACTCAACAAAAATTGCGGTTGCTGACTCCCGGTTAAACGAGAGCACTTGACGAGTAATTTTAGAAACGCGCATGACTTCTTCTTGCGCTTTGGAAATATATTCTGCGGTCTTTTCGGCATCAACATCCCCACCAAGGATGTACAGAATATTCGTGATTGCTTCCAAAGGATTATTGATCTCATGCGCGATGGTGTTCGCCATGCGCCCAGTCGCAGCTAGCCTCTCATTGATTACCAGGGCTGCCTGAGCGCGTCTTCGCTCCGTCAATTCCGACACGATAAATATTGTTCCGGACTGAATTTCTTTCAGATAAACAGGTGAACACTCCAGTCTAAAATGTCGCGTGCCCAATTGGACTTCCTGCGTGGTATCTGCGCCCAGAGTGTCGTAGTCCACTCCAAAACGCGCACGAATGAGACGCGATATGGATTGGCTCTCGATTTCCATATAGGGAAGATCGAGAACCGTGGTCATTCCACGATTGCAGCGCTGAACCATTCCCGATGAATCAACAATCGCAATACCTTCGCTCAGCGTATCAAAGGTGGCTTGCCACTGCTCGCCTGACAGTCGAGCCTGAGACTCTGCAATATGTACTTTTATCAGAGCACGAACGGTTGCTATAAGGATACTCGGTTCAACGGGCTGACTTAGATAAGCATCGGCGCCGCTTTCCAGCGCATGGATTTTACTTTCGTCACTTACAAGAGCTGCTGAAAGCTGTAGTACAGGGATGTGGCTCGTATGTGGATTGGCTTTGATGCGGCGGCAAACTTCATAACCCAGGATATCGGGGAGTCGGAGATCGAGAACCATCACCGCAGGAAGATTGTTTGCGAGTTCCAGCGCCTGCTGTCCCGTCGAGGCTTCGATCACGGTGTATCGTGCCCGCGACAGCGCGTGTACAGTCGCATACCTGCTTGCATCATTATCATCAACGACCAGCACCTTGGATCCCAGCGTATTCACAGGTGAATCCCCACCGTATTCAGTATCTGATGGAGCTTGTCTGAACTGCCTTGTCCACCGAAGGCCGCTTTCGGGTAGAACACAGCTCCCAGACTTGTAACCGATGCAACCTCCGTGGTGGACAAAGTCTTTGAAGAGTGAACGATAATTGGCAGGTTTTTGATCAACGGATTGCTGCGAATTTCGCGAAGAACCTCAAAGCCGTCGAGACCCGGCATAACAACATCGAGAAACATGGCGTGCGGCTTGTGTGCTTCAGCCATCCGCACCGCATCGCGCCCATTACGGGCTTCAAGGATTCTGAATCCAGCCTGGGCTAAAGCGTCTCCGAGAAGATAGCGCGTGACTTCATCATCATCCGATAAAAGAATTGTTCTGGAAGATTTTCCATCGACTAGTTCGCGAATCATGTTCAGAAGCGTGAAATGTGCGATTGGCTTGGCGAGAAATGCGGTAGCCCCCGCATCCATTGCAGGCTTCGGCTCATCCAGAACACTCACAACCAGCACCGGCCCGGCAAATCCACGCGACTGCATTTCCGCTATATAGAACAAGCAATCCTGCTGCTCAATCAAACGATCCAGCACAACCAGGGCTGGGGTTTCCTGCTCCAACGCAGCGCGAGCATCCTCCAGTGTGCCTACGAACACAAGGCGATAATTACATTTTCTCAGCGATGTCTCGTGAACGAAGATCGTCTCCTGATTGTCCTCGATGAACAGAATGGTTGGCCCCGTTGCTGGGCTGCTCCCGGCAGCTTGTATATTTCCCGATGCTTGCACATTCAATAACCGCTCCTGCTGATGATTCTGCGGTTTGCCCAAATACATGGGGAGTCTGGCAATAAACGTAGAGCCGACGAGCGGCTCGCTTTCCACCTCCAGCGTTCCCCCCAGCAACTCTGCCAGCCGTCTCGAAAGCGGAAGTCCCAGCCCCGTTCCTTGAACTCGACGCTGAATCTCCCCATCCACCTGAGCGAATTCATCAAAAATCCGCTTCAAGTCACAGGAGGCAATGCCAATGCCTGTGTCGAAGACTCGGAACACAATCTGATCGCCGGATTCAGCCTTCGCTGTTACGCGAACCTGTCCCTGCTGGGTAAATTTCAATGCGTTTGCAATCAGGTTCCGAAGAATCTGAGAGATTTTTCCTTCGTCCGTATATAGGGATTGGAGCGCAGGATCGGATTCAAAAATCAAGTCAAGGCTGTTCCCGACCAGAAGAGGACGCAGCATTCCGCGCAAAGCACTGAACAGGCCTTCCACCGTAAACGACTTTGGCTTTACTTCGACTTTTCCGGCCTCCACTTTGGCTAGATCAAGCAGATCATTGACTAGTTCTGCAAGGTCGCTAGCCGACCGTTGAATATACGTGACTTGCTTCTCCTGCTCCGGCCCCAGATCACCGTCTGCACGATTGAGCAGCATTCTGCTTAGGGAAGATATGGAATTCAATGGGGTGCGGAATTCATGCGAAAGGTTTGAAATGAAACTGGTTTTCAGATCGGAAATCCTTCGCAAATCTGTCGCGCGCTGATCCAGTTCCGCATATAGAGCCACTACACCACGATTGGTATCTTCTAACTTCTGATTCAGCGCGGAGAGGATTTCCTGCTGTTCGCGTAGCTCAGAGAGCGCCTTCAGCAATTCCTGATTCTGGCGCTCGATTTCTTCAAACGGGTCTGTATTGTTGCTGGCCGACAGTTTGCTCAACAATTGCTTGATTTGATTTGTACCTACCCTCGGCATCGAGAGTGGCAAGGACTTTCCTGCCTCCGCGCAGGTTCCAGCGGACGAAGAAACGATTCTGAAATGCTCCATCAGCCGTTTTGTACCGAGTATCCCGTTGCCCAGACCTGTCTTGGAAATATATTGCCCGCGCAGGATTTGATCCAAATTGGAGATGCCTGGCCCCGAATCCGTAACCGAAATCAGAAATAGCTGCGGCGTGTCATCCTGAACCAGAAACTCTATGGTTCCGCCGGTTGCATATCGGAAGGCATTCCGCGCAAGTTCCGAAGTTGCCGTAGCCAGACGAGTCTGCTCTTGGTGATCAAAGCCCAGCAATCCGGCAATGTCTCGCGCGCGTTGACGAGCTTGCACCACATGCCGCTCATTGCGTAACCGAAGCATCAAAATCGAAAACCCCCGGGCAGGGTTCATCGTATCCCTCCACCAGAAGCAGCCAGCCCACGCGAGACCAGAACCGTGACATCATCGCTTCCTCTACGGAAATCTCGATACAGGATTGCCGCCATCAATGCCGGATGCCGAGAAGCCAGGCCGGGATACTGCTCCAACCCCGATCGAGCAGTTATGCCGTCAGAGTGCATAATGAGCAAGGAATCTTTATCCCACGGATATGTCAAAGAATGAAATTTAGCGACAGAATGACCAACGGTACCGTTCATGGATACCATGTTTCTGGTCTTCCCTGCGGCATGAATTGAAGCGGAGATATTTCCCGCTCCGGAATAATTCACTACGTTTTCGCTGTGGAGAATCTCAGCGATTGCAACAGCGGCCCCTCGCGTGCGTGTTAATCCGCTATGGATTTCCATCAAAATGCGCTCCGGCGACTGCTCAGAAATGCTCTGAAAAATACGGATGGCTTCCTGGGATGCTTCTCCGGCCAGAGGGCCATGTCCCAGCCCATCGGCAACAATGTATACAGTTCGCGCTTCACTCTGGCTGAAGCTCCAGGCATCGCCGCAAACCGATTCTCCTGGATACGGCACGCTGATGGCTCCCATACCATACTGGCTCAAGTCATTTTCTGGTTTGCTTCCCTTGCGGAAGACTCGTGCGAAGAGTGCGGTTCCCCCACCAGGAACAGAATAAATCTGTAAGCTACCCGCAAGCCGCGACATCGCGCCCAAACCTTCTCCGGCAGTCCCCGCAGTCGAGTAGCCATCTTCAAAGGCGTTGCCAATGTCGGCGATCCCCGGGCCTCGATCCAACGCAAAGACATCGATGCCTGCACTGTTCTCAAATATCCACGGTGAGAGGATGATCTCGCCTGATCTAGCGTGCGCCGCGATATTGTTCGCCGCTTCCGTCACGATAATGGCCAACTCGCCCAGCCGAACTTCGCCGAATTCCATTGCATTCCCGATCGCAACGGCCTGGCGGCGTGCTTGCCCAGTCTGGCTGGAGTCACCGGAATGTATTGGGATTCCATAATTTTTGTACGATGCTACTTCCATCGGATACATATCACCTTTCTTCCTTGACCAATCTCTGTTTCAATTGAGAATTCATTCATGAGCCGCTTACTTCCCCCCAGACCGAGTCCCATGCCACATCCGCTCGTATAGCCCTCCGTCAAGGCAAGATTCACATCGGCAATACCAGGGCCATTGTCAGAAAAAGCCAACTGAATCCCCTTGCTCACCCCGCTGCTTACCTGTGCAATTTCTAGTTGCCCGCCGCCACCATGTTCCAGGGCATTTCGCGCCAGTTCACTGGCCGCTGTAATAATTTTTGTTTTTTCCACCAGACTAAAATTCATTTCTTCCGTCCAGACGCGAACTCGCTGACGTACAAGAACCACATCCGCAGCACTCTGAATGGGCACGGACTCAGTTTTCTGAATTGTCCCAATCATTATCTCGCTCCTGGGAATCCACCACCGTCTGCTGAAGAAACTGCATCCCCGACTCCACATTCAAGGCAGTTCGGATGCCAGGAAGCGACATGCCCAATTCAACCAGAGTAATGGCCACCGCCGGCTGCATGCCCACCACTACGCTCTCAGCATCCAGCACCTTGGCCATCGAAGCGATGTTAGCCAGCGTGCGGCCAATAAACGAATCCACAATCTCAAGCGAGGATATATCAATCAGCACGCCTCTGGCTCCTACGTCTGCGATGCGATTGGTCAAATCATCTTGCAGCGTTAGAGCGAGCTTGTCGTGCATGTCCACCTGGATCGTTACCAGCAAAAAATCACCCATGCGCAAGATTGGAATGCGCTCCATCTATGCCTCCCTGAGCGTGGCGACACCGACACTGGTTGGCTGCTTGCCGGTGTGAACCACCGCGCGACCGCTACGCTCCAGGGCCAACCGAAATGCGTCTGCCAGTCGAAACCGCGTGATGACATCTTGCAAGTTGATGCCCAGGTGAACGATGGTCTGCGCTATCTGTGGACGGATGCCGCTCAAGATGCACTCCGCGCCCATCAGCCGCGCTGCGGTAATGGTCTTCAGCAAATGCTGGGCCACCAGCGTATCGACTGTGGGAACGCCGGTGATATCAATAATTGCAAAGCGAGAGTTCGTCTGGACAATAGCCTGGAGTAGTGATTCCATCACAACCTGGGTTCGCGCGCTATCGAGGGTTCCGATTAGCGGAAGCGCAACAATGCCATCCCACAAGGTCACGACGGGGGTGGAGAGTTCCAGCATCTCCCCTTGTTGCCGAAGAATCACCTGGTCGCGGCCATGAATATAGCTATCTGTAGTATGGAGCGCCAGCTTGTCGACAAAATCATTCACGATGGAAATATCCGCGAAGAGTTCGTCCGCATTGTTGCCGCGCTGCTGTCGTACCAGCGTGAACAGGGATGGCTTCAGCGAGAGCATAAACATTGCTGTTTCTGAAGGGGTGAAACCAAGGCTGCCACGAGATGCCGATAGATTTGCCAGTAGATCCTTCAAGGGCTGCCAGGCCACGTCCGTAAAGTTTTCCAGTGTAGTTTCGCTGGGAACATCAACAATGGCGGCGAAGACTTCAGTGGTTTGGATTTCTAACTCGCGATCATCAATCAAATCTCGTCTGCGAATTACGGCCTTCAGGCCTTGCAGCCACTCTTTTAAGATAGATTCGCGATTCTTCTGAATCGCACAGACTAAAGTGCTCATTGAGGCTCCTTGGGATTCGTGTAGCTGTTTGACAGTGCCCCTGCAAAATAGTCACGTCTCGTAGGGTGTCCTGGTTTCGGATAGATATGTTCTCGTAAAAATTGAAATATATTCAGATTTAAGGAATCCCCCAACAAAGCACACCCTTCGATTTCCTGATGTTGGGGGATTCCAAGGACTGAGAACCAAGGCATAGCCAAGCAATGTACTGCAGATAAGTTGTTAATCGCTCTGTCTTCTCAATTGAATCAATAGAACCATCTTGCACGCAGGGTTTGATGCGTCGAACCTTTACAGGAGTTGCCCTGACGCATAGAAAAATTTAAGGTGAAATTATCGCGAAATGCTCTATAGGATTGAGCAACTTACGCCCGTGTCAACATCCTTGTACCCTTGGAGCTTCTGAAAGAATGCCAGTCTGATATGCCCGTTTCTATGGAGCCATCTCTAAATCATCCAATTTCTGCCGGAGTACTGCCTTACTCAACACTTTCAAACCACGCTGCAGGCAGTGCTTGTAGCACTTCATCTATATGTAGGGTAATGGTTCCATTTTTTTCTGAGGCGACATGGCGGCTACCTGTGAGGATATTGATCCAGCCTGCCTTTGCAAGATTCTCTGGGATTTGCAGCGTAGTGTTTTGCAAATGCTTTTGCAGGTCATCCAGCCTATACGGAGACTCCAGCAAACTAGCAAACCAACGCAGCGCGATCACCAGAACCGACTTTCCCTCCCACTCGCGTGCGAATGCAAGCACGTGATCCGCGCCTGGGCCTTGAACCGTTAGCGGAATGTAGTTCCCATGCAGAAAAAGCTCTGGGTGTTGCGCCCTCAGACGAAGCCCTGAAGCCACGTACAAGAGCTTCAAATCCCCGCTCCACCATTTTCGACACAATCGGCGTAAAAAACGTAGCCGTCGTTCCGTCGCTGGCGGGGTAGCGACAAATTGTGCCTGCAACGCATCCATGCTTTGTTGCTGCGCAGCATGATCGACAGGTCGCCGGTTATCCGGGTCAACTAAATTTAGATCCCACATCTCACATCCCTGATAGGTGTCCGGTACTCCCGGACTTCCCAGTTTCAATACCACCTGCGAAAGGGAACTCCAGGCAGCCAGTGCGCCGACACGCTGCGCAAAAGGGATAAAGGAACGTAGAAAGGCCGGGGTACAGGTGCCTTGCAGTGTCTCCTCTACAAAGTGTTCCATCGCGGCATCGTATTCATTTGAGGGATTGATCCAGCTCGTGTGTTCCTTGGCCTCCTTGAGTGCTTTATTCATGCACTGCTTCATGCGCGCAATAAAGACATCATTCGGAATCGACTGACGCATCTGCCATGCCCCCAACAGGCTTTGATAAAAGAAGTACTCGTCGTTTTTACTGGGAGCAGGCATTCCTTTGACGCTGGTTTTCGCCGCTGTATTGACGCGGGACCATTGCAGCAGTCGCGCTCGCCATTCATCGGGAACCTCCGTCAACGCATGAATACGCAGGCGAGCATCTTCTCCGCGTTTCGTGTCATGCGTAGCCGTTGCAAGCATCGCCTGGGGCCAGCTTTGCTGCCGATGCTGATTGGCTGCATGAAACTCCTGCGGTGTCGTTGCTGTGCGCTCCGTACCACTGCCTACCTCATTGACAGAAATAAGCGGGCAATAGCGATAATAGACGGTGTCTTCAACGCCCTTGGCTTGCACAGGACTGGTGTACTGCTGAAACTTCATCGCAAAACGTAACCGGCGTGCGAATGTTTCCGCCAACTCTCCCGGCCTACGCTCTGGATGGAGATGATCTCCGATAAACTGAAAAATTGAGGATTCCAGATTTGGATTGCGCTGGGCGGCCCGCTCAATGGCCGTATCAATCTCCTCCTTGTCGGCTAGGGTCAGACCTCGTTCCGACAGATAGGTGCGATATACCGGAAAGCAGGCGACAATTTCCCGGAGCGCCTCCTGCAAACTATCCAGCGTAAAATCTCGACTTTTTCGATCCAGCTCCGAGAGACGATTTAGTTCGTGTGCAAGAACGTTCAACTCGCTGGCCATGGAAGTGGATGTAATGATTTTTTTCGACATATAAACAACATCAACATCCGCAGCCAAATATCCGCAAAAACGCTGATAGATATGCTCAACTTCTGCCTGATGTTTTTCCTGTACCCACAGACCATTGATCTGTGCAAGAAAATCGTATCCGGTCGTTCCCTCAACGGGCCAACTAGAGCTGAGCGATTCTCCTCGCGCAAGAATTTTTTCCACGACAATGTAGACGGGGCGTCGAATTGAGGAAAGTTGCTGGCGCAACTGCAGCAGGTATTGTTCAGGATCGTATAAGCCGTCGATGTGATCCAATCGGATACCATCAATCCATCCGCGTTGAATCAAGTCTATAAGTCGTGCATGGGCTGCCTGAAATACGGGAAAGTGCTCCATGCGCAAACCGACCAGATCGTTGATGTCAAAAAAGCGCCGATAGTTAATCTCCTGAACTGCTGTTCGCCAGTAGGAAAGCCGATAGGCCTGTTCTTCAAGAAGTGCGTGTAATAAATCAAAGCTCTCCGGTTTGCCTGGGATTCCATTGAACTCCTGAAGATTTCTAGTGATGTGTTCGCGAACGATGTCATTGGCTTCGATCATACGATGCAATCGTTGGGTGGCAATCGTTGTCTCTCGTCTACGGTCTGCGCGTGCCTCGGTGTTAATTTCCAGGTAATGTGGCAAATGATCTAGATGGAAAATTATGCTCTGATACTCCAGCAACTCTTGTGGAGCTGCTTCCAGAGCTACCGTCAATTGCTCCAAATTGTGCCGAAGCACATGCCGCATCTGCCGGGGATTCAAGGGGAGGTTTGTATAAGAGCAATCCAGAAAAAACTCCCCTTCCCCATAAACAATTTTCAACTCTCCGCTCTCCAGTGCTTCTCCGTACTGTTTGCCAAGAATCGGCAAAAGCACTTTTCCTGCGAGCTCATCTTTAACGGGAAACCAATCTACATCAAAAAATTCTGCATACGGAGAAGAAGGCCCATTAGCCAGTACGTCACGCCACCATGGATTCCATTGGGGACTGGCGCTCATGTGGTTGGGAACAAAATCCACAATCCATCCCATGTCATGCGCGTGGAGGGTTTCCACCAGACGCTCCATTTCTTCCTCGCCTCCAAGTTCTGCGTTCACAAGCGAGTGGTCGCAGGCATCATATCCGTGTTCACTGCCCGGCTTGGCTGTAAGAATTGGCGAGGTATAGATATGGCTGATCCCAAGTTGATGCAGATAGGGAATACTAGCCTTCACAGCAGCAAAGGGGAAATTCGCAGATAGCTGGATTCGGTAGGTGCTGCGGATCGTGCCTGTAGAGGTCACTGCGCTGCCTCCCATTGATTTTTAAGATTGGAATCTAAAAAGATCATCGCCCCTGGACGTTTCCATGCCAGCGATCCAGCACTGCGCTCCCAACGTTCTGGCTCACTATCGCAACAATATGCGTCGTCTTCACTCGTCATCCAAAGATGCAGATCGCGCCAGCTCTCCTGCTGGATTTTTGTTTTGTCATCGAAGCTTACAACCGCGCGCAATGTTCCATCCAGCACTTTCCAGATCAGCTCTATGCAGGATTCATCCACGGCTCGCACTGCACACACGCTGGGTTCTTGCATGAGTCTTTTCCGCAAACGCAATAAGGCTTGGTACCAGCGCCAACACGCAGCAGAGTCGGAAAGCAATCTCTGTTCCCAATTCAGCTTGCTGCGCAGGAATGTTTCTCTGGCTTGAGGATCAGGAATCTTCAGCGCTTCCTGTGAATTGGCGAACGCCGCGAAACGGGAAAACTCACGCCGACGTCCATCCGTCACTTGCTGTCCCAGAGGCTCCGCATGATCCGTGAAGTAGAGAAATGGTTCGGAAGCTGCCCACTCCTGTCCCATAAAAAGCAGTGGAACTTCTGGCGCTAAAAGCAGCAGGGCTGAGGCTGCACGATATTTCGGCAATCCAATCTGCGTGGAGAGCCGTTCGCCAAAGGCGCGGTTGCCAACTTGATCGTGATTCTGCAAACAAAAGATGCGAGATTCTGGACTCAATCCCTCTGCGGGCGTACCGCGCGCGTGACCCGTATGTGAGGAGTATCGCCCTTGAAAATACCATCCGTCGCGAATCGTCGCAGCAATGTGCTCTGTCGTGCCATCAAAGTCCGCGAAGTAGCCGTCACGATCTCCGGCCAGACACCTCCGCATGTGATGGTGAAAGTCATCCGACCAAACGGCATCGAACCCCATGCCGCCCTGTTCCTCAGGTTGCAGCAGTCTGCGTTCATTGCGATCATCCTCGGCTATTACATAGATTGAACGCCGCAAATCTGTTGCAGCTTGATGCACTCGTTGCGTTAGCTTCGCCAAAAAATGCTGTGAACTCATATCTTGAATGGCGTGCGTGGCATCGAGTCGCAAGCCATCAAATTGAAAAGTGTGAATCCAATACAGTGCATTGTCGAGAAAGAACTCGCGCACAAGTTCGCAATCCCGATCATCAAAATTCAACCCATCGCCCCAGGGAGTGGCGTGCTTCTTGGAATAGAAATTCTGGAAGAAGGTAGCGTGATAGGCGCCATCTGGCCCCAGGTGGTTGTATACCGTATCGAGAAAAACGGCGAAGCCGCGTTGATGCGCTGCGTCGATTAGACTTCGTAAATCTTCTGGCGAGCCATAAACATGTGCTGGAGCATAGAGCGCGACACCATCGTACCCCCAGTTCCTATCTCCGGAAAAATCTGCAATCGGCATCAACTCAATGGCATTCACGCCAAGATCGCGCAGGATGTCGAGTTTTTTAATTGCAGCAAGAAATGTTCCTTCAAGCGTAAAGGTTCCCACATGCAGTTCGTAGAGTACACACTCGCGCCAGGCAGAAATCTTCCATGCAGAATGTTTCGGAGTGAACCGGCGAGCATCCACGACCTGCGAAGGCCCGTGAACTCCCTGGGGTTGGTAGTGCGATGCAGGATCAGGAAATGGGCCTTGGCCGTCGATCAAGAAACGATAGAGTGTGCCATCTCCAGCTTGCGGAACCATCACTTCATAGATTTCGCTGGACTGTTGTTGCATAGAGATGTGTTGCGCAGGATGGTTAGTACCAGAATCTGCTGAACCTTCCAAAATTAATTCGACGCGCGAATCGGGGCGAGCTAGAAGGCGAAAGCTGCAACCTTCATCCGTGCAGAGCGAGCCAAACTTCGGTGTCCATGTCGTTTGAACATACAAAACGCTTCACCTCGGTGATTTTTCATCTAAATGGAGTGCGGCACTTATCAAGGCAAGGTGCGTAAATGCCTGCGGAAAATTACCCAGAGCCTCACCTGTCGCGCCGATTTGTTCCGAGTACAGGCCCAGATGATTGGCATAGGTCAGCATTTTTTCAAAAATAAATCGTGCTTCGTCCACGCGATCTGCAAGCGTCAGCGCCTCTACCAGCCAGAAGGTACACATGCTGAATGTGCCTTCTTCTCCCTGCAATCCGTCCCACTCGGTGTGATTTCCATTTAGTTGGTAGCGATAGACAAGGCTATCGGAAACTAGATGCTCCATTGTCTTCTGCAAGGTCTTACTCATGCGCGGATCTTTGGGAGCAATAAACAGAACCAGCGGCATCAACAGATTGGCTGCATCCAGAACTTTGGATTCATACGACTGCGTGAAACACTGTTTCTCTTCGTCCCAGCCCTTTTGCATGATCGAGGTAAATATCTTGTCGCGCGCCGTCTCCAAATACACTCTGTCCAAAGGCAAGCTCCGTCGCTGCGCCAGGCGAATTCCTCGGTCCAGCGCAACCCAGCATTGCAATTTGGAATAGACAAAATTCTGGCGTTGGCTGCGCACCTCCCAGATGCCTTCATCGGGAAGCTGCCAGTTGTTGGCCACCCAATGCAGCATCTTTTCCAACCGCAGCCACAAGTCGTATGCGATGGGTGCAACGTGCTTGTCATAGAGATAAATGGAGTCCATCAGCTCTCCATAGATATCCAACTGCAACTGGCTGTAGGCTCTATTTCCAATGCGCACGGGCCGAGAGTTTTTATATCCGCTCAGATGATCCAGCGTAGTCTCCGACAAGTTGTGGCGACCATCAATGCCGTACACTACATTCAGAGGCCCGTTCACCTTTTCCACTTCTTGAACTCGCTGCTGCAACCACTCGAAAAACGCTGTGGCCTCTTCTGTAAATCCCAGGCGCAGCAGAGAATGCACCGTAAACGCTGCATCGCGAACCCAGGTGTAGCGATAATCCCAGTTTCTTACGCCACCAATCTCTTCGGGCAAGCCGCAGGTTGGAGCTGCAACAATGGCACCCGACGGACGATGTGTCAGCATCTTCAAAACCAGCGCGGAACGGATCACCTGCTCGCGCCAGCGACCTTTGTAGGTGCATTGCATCAACCAGTTTCGCCAGAACTGAATCGTCTCGTCCATCAAGCGCTGGCCTTCCACGGGCGCGTCCATTTCTGCGGTACCCTCCTGGGTCACGTAGCGCAGAGAAAACTCCGCAGTCTCGCCCGGCTGTAACGTAAACACCGCAATCGCCTTTCCTGCTTCCACCTGCCATGCAACAGGCCCAAGCAGGGCGACGCGCTCCGTGCCACTAATAAACATCAATCCGTTAGAAATTTTCTCTATCCGATGATCGCGTCGCGCGTAATCAAAGGCCGGCACACACTCCAGACGAAAGCCAACCGAGCCGCGAACGGCCCGTGCTATACGAATTATTTCGTGCATCAGGAATCGGCTGCGAACATCCCGATTGTCCCGCACCGGCATAAAGTCGATGACTTCGCCCACGCCTTCTTTGCGCAGAAACCGTGTCAGCAAGACATTGGTTTCCGGCAAATACATCTGGCGATTGGCCCCCTTTTCTTCAGGCGCAATACGAAAGTATCCGCCTTTTTCTTCGTCCAGAATTTTCGCAAAGATGCTGGCGGAGTCAAACCTGGGCAGGCAGCACCAGTCGATGGTTCCATCCGTGGCCACCAGAGCAATGGTGTGGAGATCGCCAATCATTCCGCAGGATTCAATGGGACGTTGTGACATATTTTTATTGGACAAGCTAGGGATGAAAATAAACTGAAGCCTATGCAATCCATGAGATGCGTAGTGCGTAGGGAGGGGTTGTTTCTGGACGCAGGCTCTCAAGGAAGAAATTCATAAGATGCTCAGACTGGAAATCCGCATGGAGTTGGCTGGATACACGGCGCGGCTGAAGCCGCGCAGCTACTTCTGTTTAGGCCTCGACGAGCATGTCATCGGTCTTGGATTCTGAAATATAACATGCCATAGCCTGGGCTAGTTGCGAATCCACTTCATCGGCAATCGCCATGACATCCAGCAACAGCAGGCTGAAGTTTACAGATCGAAGGTTATTTTGCAGCGCCTCGAAGATGCTGACCTGCAACATGCGCGACTCCTCCACCATCATGGCAGCCGTGTACCCTTGCTGGCGTCGCAGTTTTCCATGCGCTGCGGCGGCCTTCGACACCAGCGCGCGCGTGCCCAGCGGGAGCGGAGTTCGAAGGCGAGACACCAGATCTTTGAACAACTGGGGTAGATGGGCGCAGCGCTCTTCACTACTCAGCGGGATAGAGAGGATTTTCTTCTCATCCTCGACACGCAACTCCCACGCTGCAATGGCTTTTGGTGTCTCCCGTTCCAGAATGTCGGCCACGCTTTCTACTTTATTTACGGGCTGCACTCCTCTCTTCAACCGTGTTCGAATGGTCTCCACCAACGTCCTCGGATCCAAGGGCTTTAGCAGAACTTCGTCGGCCTGATTCAAAATTGCCGCTGCGGCTTCCTTCATTTCTGGGTAGCCGCTAAAAATAATCGTGACCGCATCGGGATTGGAGTGGCGCATGGCGCTGACCAGGGTCAATCCATCCCCGGCATTGGGCATGTGCAGGTCGCTCAGCAGCACGTCAAATTGCTGTGTATTGATGCATTGGAGGGCCGCTTTTACATTTGCAACCGCGACCACGTCAAAGCCACTGCGCTGGAGAACCATTTTGAGGGAACCGAGAACGGACGCTGTATCATCCACCAACAAAATTTTTGGACCGGCCAACGCTGGATGGTTAGCGATGATTTGCTGCACTTCAACATTGGGCATCGCACACCTCACCTCAGAGCATCCCGCATAAGCATCTGCCTATGCCTATGCCTATGCCTATGCCTATGCCTATGGTGAGTATTTCAGGTTGTTCTACTCAATTCTGTTCAATTTTGCTCACTGGCGCGGTTTTGAGGTCTAGTGGGCTTCGGGAACGTCCTTGAAATTCCCAAAAGTGGAGCACTTTGGGCATTTTCCGGATAAACTTTGTCGTACAGAACGACATTCAGCAGCGACTTATGCACCCGAATTCGGCCGTTGTATTCAATAAATCCCAGCTTGCGGAAGCGATTCATAAAGTAGCTGACGCGAGAGCGCGTTGTCCCAATCATCTCGGCTAATGTTGTCTGCGTGATATCTGGAATCAACGTTTCCGGCTCGCCCGGCTTGCCAAATTCCGCCATTAACAAAAGGATTCTCGCCAGACGCTTTTCGCTGGAATTAAAGAGCTGATCGACAAGATCAGCCTGAATCCGCATACTGCGGGCCAGTAGAAACGACAAGAAAATATCAGAGAAGGCATGCTCCGCGTGCATCACGCGGAGCATCTCCGTGCGCTCAATCTTGAGTGCTGTGCAGGCCGTAATGGCTGTGGCTGTAGCCAGATGCAGCCCGGCAACGGCGGCAATGGAGGCCTCGCCGATAAAATCACCTGTGGTGAGAAGCGTGATGGTTGCTTCTTTGCCTGCCTGGGAAACAACCGTAAGGTGCGCGCGACCCTTTTGAAGATAAAAGATGGAGTCTGCAGGACTTCCCTGTGAAAAGAAAGCCTGCTTGGGCTTCAACTGGATGATTTTTCTTCCCAGGCCAGAGGTTGCCAGAAAAGCTTCCGGGTCGAATGGGGTATGTTTCTGTTCTGCCATGTCTATCGTTCCTTCCCAGATTCAATCCCGGCTGCGGTCTGCGGTGCGTGCCATGAGACACAATGAGCCACCGCATCGACACGGATGCAGACCGGGGTAATCCTCTGCGTGGAATTATAGCCAAAACCGTCAGAAATTGCATGAATTTCGAGGCTTTTAGACCGGATTATCCAGCTAAATCCTACCCAAAAGTAGCAAAATGATGAGAATCAATAGGATCAAACCAAGGCCACCGCTGGGATAATATCCCCAACTCCGACTATGATCCCACCGGGGAAGGGAGCCGGTGAGTAGCAAAACAACGACGATTATCAAAATAATTCCAAGCATATTTTTCTCCTTGGTACGGGCTTACTGTAAGTACAACGAAATAATGCGGCAGCGACCCGATTGTGTCTGGATCATGCTTTGGTCGCTTCATCGGTTTTTGGATTCTGCCATCCTCCATCGGAATGGATGAGCGCGGCTGCCTCCTTTGGCCCCCAGCTCCCGCGCTTGTACGGGCGGGCGTGTGGATGATTCTTCAGTACAGGATTGACCACGGCCCAGGCAGCCTCCACTGCGTCCTCGCGGGTAAAGAGTGCTCCGTCGCCAATCATGGCATCACCCAGCAGCCGCTCGTAGGGTGTTTCTTCTCCGGGCTGTTCTTCCAGCAGATACAGCTCACGCTGATCGCCAACAAAATCCTTCCCTGCCTGCTTGATGCGCGCAGCCAACGCAATCGCGGAGCTGGGCGAAATTCGAAAACGCAGATAGTTGGCCAGGCCAGCGGTTGGCGCTGCATCCGCGAATAGTTTTTGCGGTGGCGGCTTCAGCTCCACCACGACCTCAGTCGCCGTTACAGGGAGGTATTTTCCCGATCGCAGATACCACGGCACGCCTTCCCAGCGCCACGAGTCAATAAAGAGTCGCATGGCGCAAAAGGTCTCGACATCAGAATTCTTCGCCACGTCGAACTCCTTGCGATAGCCTGCGTACTGGCCGCGCACCATGTCCCTGGACTTCAAGGGACGCATCGCCTGAAAGACCTTGGCTTTCTCGTTGTGTACGGCGCCAAAGTTCCTGCAAGTCGGCGGCTCCATTGCCAACAGGGCAACGATCTGGAACAGATGATTCTGAATCACGTCGCGCAGGCAGCCCGCAGTTTCATAAAACGCGCCGCGATCCCCAACGCCAAAATCCTCGGCCAGGGTTATCTGAACACTGGCTATATAGTTGCGATTCCAGATCGGCTCCAGAAACGAGTTGGCGAAGCGGAAATAGAGAATGTTCATGATCGCCTCCTTGCCCAGGAAGTGATCAATGCGAAAGATGGAATCTTCTGGAAACACGGAATGCGCGACGCGGTTCAGCTCACGCGCAGAGGCCAGATCACGCCCGAAGGGTTTTTCGACGATGACGCGCGCGTTCTTCGCCAGATTCGCCGCTCCGAGTCCCTGGATCACCGTCTCAAAGAGTACGGGCGGAATCGCAAGGTAGTGCGCCGGACGCTTCGAGCTTCTCAACGCTGTCTTGATCGCTGCGAATGTGGCCGGATCGTTATAATCTCCGCTGACGTAACGGATCAAGGACAGCAGACGGTCAAGAGCTTTTTTGTCATCTATGCCGCCAGAATGTTTGATGCTGTCCGTCACGCGTTTGTGGAGACGATCCAAGCTCCACTTCGGCGCGGCAACCCCGACAACTGGAACCGTGAGCGTACCATGCTTCACCATTGCGTAGAGCGCGGGAAAGATCATCTTGTGAGCCAGATCGCCGGTGACACCAAAGAGCACCAGCGCGTCAGAACGAGAAAGCGCCATCTGGCACCTCTTTGATGGACGAAGTTATCCGATATAGTTCCATCCTTTACTTTCCTCCTTCTTTCGATAGGATGCCGAAGCACGTTACTGCGTTCGTGACCTCTACACAGGAGCATACACAGCGTAGCCGCGCGGCGGCGCAGGAAACTCGCTGTTGCCTTCGGCATCGGTGGTGCGTTCATTGGGAACTGCGTCGTCGTGACCATCCCAGGCTACGGGTACAAACTTCTGATTCTTCCACTGCGTCTTCACGCTGGTTCCGCTCCATTGATCGCCAAGATTGTTCAGAACATAAATCAGCCCCGATTGCTGCACCGCGTCATCTTTGTACCCGATGCGCTGCATGATGTATAAATCCGGGTCAGCATGAAGAATTTGCGAATCGCCGCCAGCATAGCGTTGATGCGCGGAGATCAGCGCGTCAATTCCTTTGGGCGTGCCGGTGCGGGCCAAACCATTGTTGTAGTAGTCGTACCAGAAGATGCTGGGGTAGCCCTCATGCACCAGAATGTACGAGTATGCGAGCATCTTGTCGTTCACAATGGCGTTGTCGCCCATGTCGTGATTATCGACAAAGGTGACGGCGTTCCTGGGGCGATTGGTGACAATGGCGCCATCATCGGTTAACTTGCGCAGATCGTACTGCAGCGTATCGCAAACGTCTTTCAGCTTGTAGCGCAGAGGAAAATCAAAGGCTGCAACCTGATTGTCAGAAAATCCATTGACCTTGTTGAGCCACTGCTCGATACTTTCACCACCCTCCCAATACTCGCCGACGACAAAGGGGCTGAACTCCTTACCATCTTTGACGTAGCGATACTTCGCGATGGTGCCAACCATCCATGCGCCATAGCCTTTAACAAAGTCGAAGCGTAAGCCATCAAAGCCCAGATCCTCGATCAGCATCTGCGCGTACTCCATGACAGAGGTGTAGACGAGCGGGTTGCGATGGCAAAGATGTGGGAAGCCCGCGTAGAGTTCGCCCTCTAGCACAACTTCATATCGGCTGGGATGGAAGCAGTTCCAGTCACGCGGAAAGCGTCCGCTCTTAGGATTGAACTTCGTCCAGCGCTTCTGGCCATCCAGCGGGTTGGTCTCCTCTTCGTCACCGCCAGAGTTGTGGTTAATGACCATATCGGCATAACAGCCCATGCCACTGGCGTGCGCTTTCTGAATCAGCGCTTCCAGTTCAGCGCGATTGCCATACCAGGTTTTGCTGCCGCCCTTCTGGTCGCAGTCGCCAAGGTCAAAGTAGTCATACGGATCATAGCCCATCGAGCGATTGCTGGCAGCCTTCGAGACAGGTGGTAGCCAGAGTGCGTCAAAGCCAGCTTTGGCCAGGTCGGGCACGCGTTCGGCAACAAAGTTCCACCAGGTATGCTCCTGCTTTTCCTTGTCAGGACAATCCCAGTAAAATGCCTGCATCATTACGCTCATCTCTGCTCCTTCTTCTCACGCTTGCGTCGTTTGGATTAATCCAGAAACCCCCTGCACCGGCAAAGCGCGAGGTTTCGAACAGAATCCAGCGTGCTTCCAGCTCAACTACATTATTGGGCGTGGCTTTCTGTGGATGTCCTCTTCTGCTGTTGGTGGCTGTGCGGAACCAATGCCAGATCGTCACTCATCACATACACAAAGATGGCCGCAAAGATAAACACCACAGCGACCCAAAAACGCCAGTCGCGATGTGCGTGCTTCCAGTATGGATGGCGACCCTGATGGACGCTGTTCGGGTTTCGCTCCTGGTGTTGATGACTGCTATGGTGTATCTCGTTCATGGTTTCCTGCCTAATACAGTTCACCTTCGATAGGTTTCATAGTTTTTTCTGGATATGTGTTGATATGAATAGTCGTTTGATAATTATTTTTTTACGGTAGCTTCCAAAAACACCCTCGCCTTAAGATGCTTTTTTCTGGAAAGACGTTGCACGATACTATCTACTTGATTCCAGTACGAACGCACCCCAGTCTTGGAAATCGCAGAGCAAGTCTTTCTTGCGAGAACAGCCATTCTATAGAGTCTTCAGCCAAATACTACGAAGCGTACGGGGCGGGTTCGTTCGGGCCAGTCAATAGCCTTGTATATCCTGGCTGCTGGGCATCTTTGCATCTAGCTGAGGCATCCTAGCGGTTTGAGGTTGTCGGATACTGCCTGTCAGGGTAGAACGCTGCCGCGATGTTGTTTTGTCAGGCAAGTAACGATTCGCGTTGCGTGCCGTCAGCTGTGCTGCCTACTGGCCAAACGATGGCACTGTTCGTCCGCAAACTATATTGTCAAGAAAGATTGTCACAAGTATGAAAACTGGATATACAAACAGTTATTACAGACTTCTTCTCTTTGGTGTGGTTGCTGGAACGCTGCTGCTGCCAAATGCACATGCAGCAACCTGCGTGACCCAGTCGCAGATGACACCGGTGGAGCGGGAAACCCTATCGAATACCGTTCAGGCTATGGTTGGCGAGGTGCAGAGTGGAGACGTGCAGGCGCTACGGGCGCATACAATTCCAGCGGTTGCTGCGGACTTTGGTGGAATTGCAGCTTCAGCAGATAGTTTAAAGCTCCTAACGCAACACGCGACGATTACCGTCGATGATCTGTATGTGCTGGACGCGTCGAGTGAGCCAGCAGGTTCGCCGCGAACAGATTTCTACTGCGGAGCTCCGGTCGTGATGCTTGACCTTACCAATCTACCGCCTGGCATATATGCGTTAGCCATTCTTCACGCCACGGGAGTACCCGAGGCACAGCAGATTTCATTAATTCTGTCCAAAACATTGGAGAATAGCTGGATGCTCGCCGGGTTTTTCAGCAATCCTATGATGGAGGCAGGTCACAATGGACTCTGGTACTGGATGCAGGCGCGCGAGTATGCACAAAAGAAAATGAATTGGGATGCGTGGCTCTATGATCAAACGGCTGCATCTCTTTTGGAGCCAGTGGAATTTCTGTCTAGCCCCAACCTTCAAAAACTACAGCAAGAAGCGAATCAGGTGCGACCCGATTCTTTTCCAGAAACAAATCCACTTATCCTGAATGGGAATGGAACTACGTATGAGATAACGGCGATAAGTACAACGGGAGCATTGGGCGGACTGGATCTCGATGTCCACTACACTCCCAATACAGCACAGCTAGCCCAGCTACAGAATCCTTCGGTTGCTCGGAAGCAGATACTCGATGTGATGTCGGCGTTGCTCGCGATTCACCCGGAACTTCGTGTCGCTTTCCGTGGCATTTGGGTACATGCAGATGAAGGGACTGCCTCTGTCTTTGCTTTAGATTTGTCGATGGTCGAGATTACAACCGGAACATCGCCTACGCCAACTTCACAAATACTGCCAGCAACAGCCGTGACCCAATACGATCCAACACAGGCAGAGCTTGCGCCAAGTCTCAGCCTAGACCGCGATCCAATTCTTTCCCCTGACATTGAAGTTAGGGTACCGGTTAGCGCGGAGTTATCCGCGGGTACAGGCCACGCAGGTGAGATACAGAAAGGACAAAATGGCATCTACACCCTGCATGAGGATGTAAATGAAGTTGTGCTGAACTGCACGGTAATCAACGCAAAAGGACAATTTGTTTCAGATCTGAACCGTCATGACTTCCGCGTGTGGGAGGACGGCGTTGCGCAGACGATCGACTCATTCCAACAACAAGACCTGCCGGTGTCGATGGGTATTCTTGTCGACAATTCTGGATCCATGCGCGACAAACGCGCAGCGGTCAATGCGGCGGCTTTGGATCTGGTGAGAGCATCCAATTCTCAGGATCAGGCATTTATCGTGAATTTTTCCGATAAGGCTTATCTCGATCAAGACTTCACCTCAAACATCGCAGCGCTGGAGCGAGGACTTTCGCACTTCGATTCCAAAAACACCACGGCCCTGTACGACACTGTAGTTGCTTCCGCAGATGAGTTAGCCAAACATGCGAAACTACCGAAACAAGTGCTGATTATTGTTACTGATGGAATGGACAATGCGTCCAGACTCAGCCTAGAACAGGCAGTCCGCAGTGTGCAGAGCCTGGAAGGGCCGGTGGTGTACTCCATTGGGCTGCTTTTCGACGACGGCAAGGCAGAATCGCAGCAAGTAAAAAAAGATTTGGAGACGCTCTCGCTGGAGACGGGTGGGATTGCTTATTTTCCAAGCTCCTTGCAGAATGTGGATACAATTGCAGGCGAGGTTGCTCGTGATATTCGTGACCAGTACATCGTAGGCTTTCACTCCACCAAACCTGCCGCTCTTGGAGGCTACAGGACGGTTCGCGTAGATGCAAAAGCCCCAAATCATGGCAAGCTTACCGTCAGGACACGCAGAGGCTATTACCCCAGGCAAGTTCAGCAGCATACGCAAACAGCTCAGGCAGTCCAGTAGGTCTATCTACATCTGTCAGGAGATCGCCCCTACGCCACATTGATGTGTGGGGGCGATCAATATAAGTGAAACTCCACATCGATAAATATCTGTACCGGAACAGGATGCCCCTGGTACATCGACGGTCTGAATTTGTATTGTTTAACCGCTTCAATGGCTTTTTCGTCGAGTCCCATACCAAGATGGCGAACGATTCGGATGTCTTCTGGGTTTCCTTGGGGATCAACGATAAGTTGGATCGAGACAATGCCCTGATACTTTGCCTGGCGAGCTGCATCTGTAAACTCAGGCTCAACGGTATGGATGACCTGTGGTGCTGTAACCCCGTCACCCACGGTCATAATGCCGCCCCCGTAGCCGCCCCCTCTGCCAGGCCCGATACCAACACCCTGACTCGCTCCCATACCACCACCGATGCCCTGGCCAAAGCCAGAACCCCTGCCCATCCCCTGAGAGACTAGCGTGACCTGCGCTGACTGCGTATCCCCGATGTTCGGCATCTGGTTGCCTGGGAGCTTGACCTGCTGTGGGATAACTTCTGTCGGCATCACTGCCAGCTTTGGATGACCAATCTTAAGAGTTTCCAGAGGAACAACCTGCGCTTTTGTAATTTTCGGTATTTGTCCCTTGCTCGCTTCGACTACCTCGTGCGCGCCACCACCTCCACCACCACCCATAGCTTGAACGGCCGGCACAGTAATGGGGATATAAGGCTGAATATCAACGGGAGTTAGTTCGACCTGAACCGATTGGATAATCTGCTTGTGTGTCTGAAGCGCAAACCACAATAACAGTGCAAGGATCGTCGCATGCAAGACAAACGAAATCAAGCTCGACAGTGGGTCGCGTTTAAAAACCAGTGGATTGAAAATCGCGATCGGCTGCGATGTCAATGGAGGATGAATGAATGCTGGATTTCCCATAATTGTTTGCCGGGAGGCAGAAATCCCGGCATCTCCTTCAAGATGTGCACAGGTTACTTGTCGGTTGCAGCCACCAATATCTCAGTCATCCGATGGCTTCGCTGGATATGTACTTGTCGATTACCAAATCCCCTTATCACTTCCGGTGATTTTTTGTCCTACGGCAGCCGCCGTGGCAAGCCACGGCAGTAAACCAAGTCGGGCACTACTGTGTAACTCTCGCTTGCGCAGGAGTCCGCTAAGTTGTGTTCCATAGAGCCGCACGGATTGTGGCATGATTGGAACACGTAGGTAGCCTTGACTAAAGTAGATAGCATCTCCACCAAACTGCGCTGAATCCCATACGAACTGAGGTAGATTAAGACCTGTGCCTCGGTACTTCTTCAGATAGTCCGACACAATCGCTAGATATGTGGCTACGCCTTCCCATATTCCTGACGCATTCGCTGAGGAACGCAGATCTTCGAAGTCGATGGCACCCGACTCCGATAGCGCTGACGTGTCAACGATATCGCACAACCTAAAATAGAAATGGCGATACATCCGTTGCAGCGTAGAAATCATAATGCGATCTGAGACCGCAGGCACGCGATACTCTTGACCTCCAACACGAACCATGCGCGTACGACCCACAAGGCGCGAAGCAAGTATAAGTTGTTCACCCGTCTGCCCCAGACGACCCATGTGAATCTCGACTGCTTCCGGTAATCCAGGAATAATAAAATTCCACTTGCGTGCCAGACGATCTCCCCAGCTTCGGTATGCCATCTGCGCCTGGAAGCGTTGCTCCATCAGTTGCGTGACATTTTCTGCATCCGCATCTGTATACATATCCAGATCACTGCCGAAGTCCGGCCAGTGATCCAAAGATTTTATTACTATCACATCCAGATCTTCCTCTTCAAAGGCAGCGAAAACCTCAGCCAGAAAAAACATCGCGTTGTTGACGCGCGCGCGCTCAGCCGTTAAAGCTGTAAGTACCCATTCTGTACGAGTGTTGTCCTGCACTCTATGCAGAATATTGAGAGCTACATCAAATGCACGCACCACGACATGGTTCGAGCTTGCCAGCGCAAGTAAATCTTCAAATTCCTCTTTACTGATATCTGTAATTCCTGAATTCAGTCCATACAGATACTGCCCATCGTCGACAGGCACAGACTCGTCGTTGTACCGTGGAGGAAAAAGCAGTCGCGAGAGAATAGTTAAAGACTTAGACGATGCTGGTTGAGCCGTGGGCATAGACATATAGATGCACTTCTTTCGGTGTTAGTTATGTGCCGGCGACCCGGTATTTTGTATGGTCGTGGTCTGTAGCTGATAGGGTGATACGCTAGGTTCCGCCGGAGTATTGTCGCGACGTATCAGTCGAACCGGTCCTGTTTGCATCCGCTCCGCCTGGCTGTATTGAAGGATTTCGCTGTCTACCCTAAAGTCGCTCTCTTGCGCAACGGAAACGAGATGCTTTCCTTCCGCTGAACGTTGCGTGGCCAGCCCAATGCGGTCTTCTGCATCGGCTGCCTTTCGCGCCTTAGCGTAATAAAACTGCGCCGTTTCCAGATCGCCATCCTTTTCTGCGATATAACCACGATTGTTCAGTGAAAATGCACTGTTGGGGTTAAGCAAGTATGCCTGGAGCAAGTCTTGCTTCGCCATACGCCAATCGTTTCGGTTTATCGCCGCTACTCCACGCAAGGTGAACATAGTTGCATACGCACCATCGATATCGACACCCTGCATGCGCTTCCTTAGTTGCTGGGCACTGTCTGCTGCCCTCCCACTAACAGGCTTTCCTCTCCAGGAGCGTTTTAGCGCCACTACGATTGGCTCCGTGGAGTGCAAACCAGCGGCCTCATCGTAATATTTCAAAGCACTCTGGAAATCACCCGTGGCCTCTTCGGAAACTCCAAGATTATTCAAGGTAAAGGGGTTTTTCGGTTCATAAATCAACGCCTTCTGAAGGATGAGGCCCGCTTCATAATTTCGACCTTGCGATAAAAGTTCCATTGCTTGAATGTTTAGATAATCCACGCGCATTGATCCGTCCTTTACCCCCGTCAGGGCGTATGTCATGGGTTTTCCTTCAAGCTGTTTTGAATTGCTAAGGTCGATCAACGCATCGCAGTCTTGTTCCGATGCCAACGCATAGAATTTTTGAGCACGACCAAGTTCTCCCTGTAGCTCAGAAATATACCCAAGGTTGTTTAAAGTAAAAGGATCGGCTGAATCATAAAGATATGCCTTATAGAAAATTGATTCTGCCTTTTCGTACTGCTGTTTCCGTATGGCATTCACACCTTCTCGATTGAGTCGTTGTACCGGTGTAAGTTGGCTATGCCTTGGAAGCGTGACTCGAATATCTCGCGCCCAAACACTTTGGATACCAAGAATCGTAATTGTTGCGACAATCGAAAGTAGTTTTAACCGTGTACTGAACATTTGAGACCTTTCACTTTCTCATATGCCCAGATATGTTCTACATTGGGGCACATATTCAGTTAGTTAGGATGCGTAAAACAAGAATATGTTGCCGCGCAATGGATTATATTTACAGAACGATGCAATATCCCCATGCCACCTATTTTCTACAAACCCCATCTAAAGTAGTTGCCGAGGTAATCTCAATACGGCAGTGGAGTGCAATATGGATCGTTTTATTGTGTTCGTACTACTCGGCAGCGCAGCAATTTCCCATGTATCCCTGGCCGATACGAAGTCCGGAAAACATGTGGGAACGCAGCCTGCCTCTACGCTCGGAAGCGCGTCTATAGTTTCGCAAGATATTCCCAGGTTGCCCACAGGGAACAGCACGGTTCTTGGCGGTTCTATTCGCAATATAGACCCCGTACGCGATCAATTTACCCTGAAGGTATTCGGCGGCAACTCAATAAAAATCCTTTTCGACGAACGCACCCAGGTCTACCTGGACGGAACTAGAATTTTCCTTCACGATCTTCGACCGGAGGATCATGCCTCGATCAAGACTACGCTGGACGGAACAAACATCTTTGCTTTAGACATCCATATTTCTTCGAAATCTCTCGAAGGGGAATGCAAAGGTCAGGTGTTGAACTATAATCATAGAACACATGTATTAACAGTGAGTTCAGATCTTTCCCATCAACAGATCGAACTCAGTGTGCCTGCAGATACACCCATCGTTCGCATTGGTCAGGCTCTCCAGGATCAACCCGTATCCTCTACGGAGCGCTTTATTTCGGCAGACTCTGGCTCGCCAAATTTCATTCGGGGCACTCTGATCTCAGCAAAATTTATATCCGACAACAAGGGTGCAGGTATTGCCAGCCAGATTGAGATATTGGCTATCCCTGGATCTGTATTTATTTTTAACGGTAAAGTTATCTCCCTTGACCTGCACGCCGAGCAATTGATGCTGGTCGATCCCCGCGATGAAACAATCTACAAAATATTTTTCGATCCATCCCTATTTCCCTTGAGCCGGGATATGCATGAAGGGGCACATGTTACGGTAACTACGAACTTCGATGGTGTTCGCTATGTTGCCAGCGCGATTACTGCTAACTAGAGAATAGGTTAAATGACAGCGGGACTTTCAACCGTTTGTCCGGTAATAATCATCTCATTGTCTGCGGATGCACTGAGCAGAGGCCAGCCTTTACGCAAAACGTAATCGAGCCAGGTGCCAGCGATCAGTGAAGTTAGAACAGCTGCAAGAACTAGCGTTGTATAAAATTTTGGGCTGATAATGCCAGCCTCGAACGCAACGCTTGCGAGCACGATACCCGGTCCGCCGCGTGCATTCGTAGTTATTGCAAGGTTCATTAGATCGAGACCTCTGAAGCCTGCCAGTCTCCCTGCCAGGGATACAGAAAGAATTTTAACAAAGCAACTGCCAAGAATGAATGCAGCAATCATCGGGAGAGAAGTCCCTCGTATTAAATCAAGCTTTAAACCTACCATTGCGAAGTACACCGGAATAAAAAACGCGAAGGACACCTTGCCGATCGCATCGAGCGCATCCGCAAAAATTTTGCGCTTTTTGTGTATTACAGCAAACCCGGCAAGAAATGCCGCAAATACCAGGCTGACATCGAGCGCACCCGCGACAACGCAGTAAGCAAATAGAACAGCTAAGGCATAGGCCACTGGCGAATGCGTTGCGAACACATTGAACCGAGCCTTGTTGATCTTCTTGATGGCCTGGGGCAAGATTGTCAATCCCAGTATAAAGAACCCTACCGTTATGGTCAGATGGAGGAATATCTTTCGTCCGTCGAACACTGTACTTCCGGCGATTGAAGTTGCCACAGCCAGAACCAGCCAGAGTACTATATCTTCCAATACCGCAACGCTAAGAACTAATCGAGCAAATCGTGTATGTAGAATTTTTAGATCTGCAAATATCTTTGAGACCACTGGAACCGAGGTCACAGCGACGGCTACAGCGAGAATGAGAACGAGAGAAATTCTATTCCCATGATGACCTGCAAGCGCGGGGCGAATGAGCCAAGGGCCAAACATCAGCGCCAGAATAAACGGCATGCCCGTTCCGACGATGGCTAGCCAAGCGACTTCACGCCGCTCTCCGCGGCTGAACAATTGCCGAGTTTCAGCACCCGACAAAAACATCAGAAGCAACAGACCAAGCCAGTAAACAAATGTGAGGACATACCCTTTGTCAGCCGAATTCAGCAGACTGGACACGTATGGCATTCTGCCAAAGAGTGCAGGGCCGAGTACAACACCAGCCAGGATTTCACCAATAACTTTAGGCTGTCGCAACCTTACAAAGACGTATCCAAGTAGCTGCGCCAAGCTTACAAGCAGTAATAGGCTAAAGAGAATGGCGGATAATTCATGGTTCGGCAAGTTAATCTCCAATAGTTTTGAATGCGCATCAGGTCGATACCGGGAACTACGGCCCCATGCTTGCCGCGGTGCAAGTGTTATAGCCAGGAGATGATGGATCGGTTAAACTAACGGGCGTTGGCGGCGTTGGCGGCGTCGCCCAAGGTATATTATTAAAATCGAAAAACTCCAGCAGGTCGGACTGCGCAGCGTCACGGTTCGTTAGTGGTGTGTAGTTATGGATAAAACGGTTTTCGACAAATTTGATTACCGCAGTGTGATCCATCGGGGTGTGCGATATGTAGTGTCGCCGAGTAAAAGGCGAGATGATGATGTTGGGCACGCGGAATCCCCACTGGGCGGCAAAGCCCTGTTGCGCCGCAGCCGCAGCATCCCCGGAATTCGCTCCGGGATCAGTTGTAGCTAGGTCGCAGTGAAGAGGTACTCCTGGTACGCAGGGGTTGTAAGTATCGGGGTTCACCGAGTACGGCTTTATATCGGGCGGTGTCATTCCCAAGTTGGCAATATTCGTATTGTCGTTGGAATGTCCCGGAACCGGCGGTACATGGTCGTAGGGTCCACCGCCCTCGTCATAGCTGAGAAAGAAGACTGAATCTTTCCATTCTGGACTGGACATGAAAGCATTCACAATTCTGGCCACCTGTGCCTGTCCGACCAAGATCGACTGACCCGAACCAGGATGTTCGTCGCTGCCACCATAACCAGCTTCGATAAATACGAAACTGGGAAGCGTGCCCTTGGTCAGATCGTTGAAGTACGTAGACAGCGGTGCGATGTGCGCCGTATCAATGCAGAAGGAGTCCTTCGAATCTCCTACGACGCTGGATGGGGACGTCGGCGGACTGCATGTGCCTCCAGGCGGATTGGCGTGGAGGTATTGAAACGAATATGACAATTCAGAGAAGTTCGTCGCCGGATAATACGACCCTGAGCAATAACCCCCTGCCGGACAGAAACCTTGGGTCACGGTGTAGTAAATCTTCCACGATACATTTGCCTGGTCGAGTTTATAAAAAATGGTAGGTATGCTGAGCTGGGGGAGATGATCCTCATTGCTGGGATCATAAACCAGCCCCTGGGTTGTACCGCCCGTAAAGGTTGCGATGCGATTGTCAATACTCTTGCTTGAAACTGGAGAAAACCAACGATCCGAGAGCGCGAACTGGGATGCCATATAGTAGTAATAGTTAAGAAATCCCTCGTCGTAGTATCCCATGGCGCGCTGGCCAGTTGTATCTGTAAAATTACCGGAACAGCTACTGCTGCTGGCACAACTCTTCGCGTAACCTTCCGCGTTGTGGACAAACCCGTCCATATTAATGGGACGGGTTGTAGAAAAATTGTTGATATTGACATCCCCATAACTTGCCAGCCAATCTGAACTTTCATCGTCAATGCAAGTGCTGGTGAATTTGAAGAGTTTGTATACGTCGCCTTCATCGTCCGTGTTGCTGGTAGGGCCAACATTTTCGTCAATGCCATCCGCCGTATACGTCTTGTTATCGTCGCCCTTATTCCAGCCATTTTTTACGCGGTAGGGATTCAACATGCCGAAGTAATTATCGAAGGTATGGTTCTCCTGCAACATGAAGACGACGTGGTCGATGGATTGCACGCTGCCCGCAGCTCCTACCGTCACAGTCGCGCTGTTCGAGGCATTGGCTCCTGATCCGGTTGCGGTCGCCTTGTAGGTAGTGGTAGTCGCCGGACTGACGGATTGCGTGCCGCCGCTCGGCTGTAAGGTATAGTTGCTGCCGTCTGTTCCGGTTACTATAACCTGCGTGGCGTTGGTCGCGTTTACGGTCAAAATGGAAAAGTTTCCTGCGACAATTGTCGCGGGGTTGGCAGCGATGGTGACCGTCGGAACACCGGGTGGGATGATGGTTACCGTCACGCTCGCCGAATTATTTCCCCCCGGGCCAATGGCACTTGCTGTATACGTGGTTGCCCCAGCGGGACTAACTGTTTGCGTGCCACCAGTTGATTGCATGGGATAGGAACTGCCGTCCGTTCCGGTTACTGTCACCTGCGTGGCATTCGTAACCGTCACGGTTAATACTGAAGAATTCCCTGAAAGAATCGACATCGGGTTGGCCATGATGCTGACCGCAGGCACCGCGGGAGTAGGCGGTATCACCGTTACCGTGGCTGTGACTGAGGTGTTTCCTCCAGCTCCGGTTGCAGTAGCAGTGTAGGTCGTTGTCGTGGTCGGGCTAATGGATTGTGTTCCGCCACTCGGTTGGAGCGCATACTTGCTGCCGTCGGTTCCAGTCACTGTCACCTGTGTAGCGTTCGTCGCAGTCACGGTTAGGGCGGCAATACCTCCCGAAGTAATCGAAACGGGATTGACTGTAATGCTTACTGTCTCCGTTGCTGGCAATTGGGAGATATTCCTTGGAGCGCTACCAGCACACCCTGTAATCAGAACAGACAGGGAAATACAGAACAACAGCACTACAGAATATAGAAGCTCGTTAAGCAGCCACGGTGCATGCTTTTTTATTACGATGTTTTTCTGTGCACTCGATGAACAATGGTATAACTCGCTACGTTGGGATAGTTGGAGATAAGCTAAGCAGTGAATTTTCACAACATGACTCCGTTCGTTATTACATCGGTCGACACAATTGCGGGATTGAATTCCCTTCTTGCGCCAAATTTGCTTCTTACAAGCATGTGCTGCGCTATTCGTAAGACTAACTTTGGTTACAGATCGTTCTCTAGTGTTGGACTAGCAGAACAACTATTGCAATCCAGATAATCCTTTGAAATTTCTAATTGATTCCGATCGTTAAAGCCATCTGAATTTGCGGATGAATTATTATTTTTACGCGATTTAAATCTGGATCTGAAACCAAATAAATCTGCACACTTAGCTATAAAACTTGAATGCAGAGTCTCGGATGAACTTGAAAAAAATAAAGATAATCCGCTAAATAATCCTGGGCATACACCAGCATTCTGTATTTCTTTTTTATATTTATTCAGCTCAAACCAGCGAAGATAGTTCGATACAACCCTATCCATCGTCATTTGGACTCCGGCTGAAAAGTTATGCTCCGCCATGCTGCGTTGCAGTTCGGCAGATTGCAGGATGGAGATAAGCTGTTTTGCTAAGTCGGACGAATCGCCGGTTTTATAGAATATGACAGCCATATCTTCGTCCGCTGCCATTTCTCGAAGGTCTGGGATATCAGCGCACACAATCGGAAGTCCGTATTCACACGCTTGATGAGCTGGACCACTTGATCCGGTTGCAGAATCGTAGGGAAGAACAAGTACTGATGTAGTCTGAAAAAGATTTGGAATATCTTCTTCTGCAACATAGCCGCGGAACTCAATTGGCAGGTCTTTGGGTTGCGCAGCGCGTATTGATTCCCAGTATCCAATTTTTGTGTGATGGTTGGCCCCTGCCACAATTAACTTGGCATTCGGAATTTTTTTTAAGATATCTGGAAAAGACTCCATTAGCGTCTCCAACCGCTTGTAGGTTCCCCAATGTCCAATTGCCAAAATGCGAAGTTCTGGATTGCCTCGCTTGGTAAAATCAGGCGGACTGGGAGCGGGAGCAAATGTTCCGTGCGTCCCCAAGAGTATGTTTTTGGCAGAATACTTCGCCATTAAAGTGCGCCGGTACCCGGAAAGGAGTACAGACACAGAATTCGCCAGCAATATAACTCTGGTGGCTACATCCGTACCTATACGCATGATCCTTCCTCGGCTCACTCCAGCAGCAGCAAAATCTACGTGCTCAACGATGTGGTGTAACGTGATATGCGTGTAGCATCCATAGATTCGCGCTAGAACCGGCGCGGAAAGTCCAGCAAATGCGGCAACAGGGGTATCCGGTGTTCCAAAACTTGAAAAAACAAGATTGAACCACACTACGTCTGGTTTTATCTTCCGAATTGCGTTTAAAAGACGCACAGGGGTCGTTAGACTGCCAAACTTCCAACATCGGATCACATTGAATCCCTGCAACTCAGACTGTTGCTGTGCATTTAACACATTTCCATTTGCGTCGGTTGCAAATCCATAGTCAGACAGCTCATCGGCGAGAATTGTCAAGTGGATATCGGGGTTGCGCTGTAGTTCGCGTGCAATATGAAACGCATACTCATTCAACTGCCTACCGCTTGGAGGAAATGTTGCAACTAAGCATATTTTCATTGGGTACCGCTTTCAAAAAAATGTAAGGCTTACATACGGCAAGAAGGTTTGATTACTTCCATACGTGAAGTTAAAGAAAGTCTCCTGCTGGAAGCCAGCCGTAAAGCGAATCGGATACTGCAAATTTACATCTCCGGTATTCTCCTTAAATTTTCGATGGAATGGCCTTGCATACGAGACAGAAAGTCCGTTCTGTGTTGCGTCGTAGACGTGGAAGCCTCTGGTGTTGGAATATGCCGTTGATGCCTGGATATCCCAATGACGCGTTGGAGCGAAGTCAAGGGTTCCGGTCGGACGCAGATCTTGCGCAATGCCTGAGCTTGCTCCGACTACTCGCCATGCCCGTAGATCTTCAACAAGAGCTTCTACATTCAGCCGCTGTGAAAACCGATGCATAAGACCAACATAAGAAGTTGTGTAGTAATCTTCAATGCCTGCGGGAGAAAAGTTTTGATCGTTGGCTCCCCATCCAGTTACCAGAGCCGTTTTTCCCCAGGGCCGTCCGACACGGAAATCAATCGCTCCGGTCAAGGCTTGCGAATGTAGATTGCTTTCGGTAAATGGGCCTGCGTCCCAAATTACATACCCACTTGCAGAAATTGAGTTAAAGAATGAACTTGTAGATATATAGGTAAATGCGCGAAAAAGGTTCTGGTTCATCTCTACCGGAGATTCGGAATCCCTACGTATCGTCCCTTGAATCCCCGTGTTGAATGTCAATACATTTTTTCCCAAATGGATCGTAGGATTCAATCCAAAATTGAGTGAGTAATCATTTGTATTGCGATTGATGATTGAAGTAGTTGCAGGCACGGAAATCTGGCCCTGCGTGTTATTGATCTGAAAGAATCCGCTGGCGGTAGGCAAATAATGCCAATGCAGGTGGTAGGCCACGGTGCCTTGTATCTGGATCGAGGAGCGAGGCGGTGGAAGCAGCGCCAATTGCGATGGCGGCACAGGGGATGCAGCGTCCAGCTTGGAATCCAGAACGTATACTGTCGTGTCTTCAAAGATCGGTTGCACCGAAAAATTGGAGAGCAAGCTTAAAGTGTGATTGACTCTTAATCCCTCATCGGCACCCGCTTCAAGAAGACTTTGTTCTGCCGTCTGGTCTTCGCCTGCATCATCGGCTGCCTGTGCAAAAGCAGTGAGAGCTTGTGTACTTTGGTGCTCCTGGCGATAAACATTGGCTTCCGTCAATAAATACTGGTAGTTTGGTTCGCTGCCCGCTGAATTTTTTATCGCGGATAGTTCGGCTCCGGCTCTGGCTGTGTCTCCCAGCGCAAGGTAGGTATTGGCCATGCCGATCCGCACAGCAATGTCCGATGCGCCAGCTGGCTTGGCGCGTTCCAGATACGTCTGAGACAATTGATATTCGTGCATTTGCCGGAAAACATCGGCTACCTCAATAAATTGATCTCCGGTAGCCGGTGCCGTTTCTCCCGCCTGGGCCTCCATAAGTGCTAACGCAATTTGCCGTTCCGCATCCTCTGGATGGTTTTGTTGCGCCATAAGTTGCGCGATAGCCAAGCGTACTTCGACGCGATTGCTACTCGGAACTGCAAGCGCTTTTTGAAATTGCTCCATAGCTACTTTTTGGTCTCCAAGAGTGCTCAATGCCTTACCCGTAGCAACAAACATCTCACTATCCACTGTTGCAGCGTCTGCGTCAGATGGCGTTGGCTGGACATGTTGCTCCGCCAGCCGGACATAGTGTAGTGCTTGCTCTCGGTCATGCAGGTGTGCGTAGGCACGAGCAAGTAAAGCGTAGACTGCATCATCATTCGGGGAGAGTTTCTGCGCGGTCAGCAACGCATCTACTGCTTCGTGGTAGCGTCGCTGGGAAAACAGCGTATTGCCCAATCCAAGGTAGAGCGTTCCGTCATCTGGCGTGAACTTCAAAGCATCGCGATACTCACCGGAGGCTTTCGTCAACATGCCCTCACGCCCATAAGCTGTTGCGCGAATCATGTGAATAAGCTTTGAGTCTCCCAGCTCCTTTTCTGCCAATTGCGATTGTCGGATGGCTGCGTGGGGTTTATGTAAGTTGAGATTTGCAAACGCGAGTCCCAGATGAGCTTCCCCGTCTTTGGGTTCCAGCTTGATGGCGGATTCAAAGTCCTCTGCTGCGGCCTTTGGTTTGTGAAGGTCGTTAAAAAGATACCCACGGTTCACATAGGCCGTAACTACCTTGGGGTCTCGATCCAACGCCGTGGTAAAGTCCTGCAACGCCTGTTCAGATTGCCCATCATGCTTGTGTGCATAACCCGCCAAGAGCGGAACATCAGGGTCATGAGGAAAGGCAGCGTAGTATTGGGAAGTTAGTTGTAGCAGCTCGTTGTATTTTTCGAGATGGAGGAAATCATAGCCAAGATAAACAACCACATCCCTGTCATGCGCTAGCACCTGGATCGCTTCTTGTCCAACCTGAGAAGATTGCAGATATTCACCTTTGAAACTCAGGTACCTTTCCTTTTCTCGCAGCATTTGAGGTTCTTGCTGCATTTTGCTTGTGGCACGACCCAACCACACCTTCGCAATATCCAGCTTGTGCGCCTCTATTGAAGCATTCATGCCTCCTGCCACTACCAAGGCATTTCCTGGAGCCAGCGCGTTGGCCTCTCTATAGGAAATCTCTGCTTTTGCGAACGCACTGTGGGCGGTGTACATATCTCCAAGTGCAAGATAAGGCACGTACAAAGAAGGATCAGCCTGTTCCAAACGAACAAAATACTTTTCTGCTTCCAGGTCACGCCCCGCAGCGCGTGAGGCATAGCCGAGTGAAGTCAGTGCGAAGCGATTCTTCGGATCCATGACGAGAACTTGTTTGTAAATCGCGATTGCATCCTCTGTGTGCCCAAGTTTCATCAGCAGATCCCCATCAAGCTGTAAGTTGTTGGGATCGTGCGGGCTTATCGCGATCGCTTCCTTCATATCGCTCAGCGCACTGTCGATATTGCCAGCATTCATTTTGATCTGTGCGCGCAGTCGTAAAAACTGCACTCTATCTGGCCCATGTTCGTGAAGCGCATTGATTTCCGACTGTGCAATATTGATCTGTTGCTGTTCGGCACTTTCATCGCCCAAATTGCGATATGGTCCCGTCAAATCCATATGAAGCTGGATACTGTAGAGTGGCCCTTCAATTGGACTTGCAGGTAGATGAGCGATGGCGGTATTGTATTCGCGGACTGCATCGCTATCGTGTTCCTGTATCTGAGCAATTTCCCCACGAATTGCGTGCAGACGATACGAATCCGCGTTAATTTTTGTGGCTCGCTGGAGAAAAACGCTCGCATCGTCGATAGATCCGACAGCGACATCAGCTTGCGCCGCAGAAAGCTGTAAACCTAAGTCGTTCGGCATAGCATTGGCGCTTTTTGTGTAGAGTTTTGCCGACTTATTTAGGTTGCCACCAAGCTGATAGGTATATGCAAGCTCAGCCGTTACATCTGGACTTGGGTTTCGGATGGAGTTGAGCGAAATAATCGCTTCTGGGTAGTTTCCAGCCTCCCGATAGTATCCAGCCAGGGATCGTTGCACTTCTGGATTTTCCGGGGCGCGAGTTTTCGCCAAGCTCAGATAGTGACTTGCCCGATCCATTTGCTTAAGGTGTTGATAAGAAAGAGCAAGCAGCAACTCTGAGCGCGTTCCGGGCTGCATTCGTTCTGCCTTACTTAGCCAATCGAGTGCGTTGGTGTAGTCTCCAGATCGCATGTATAGATCACCCAGAAGCAGCGTGTCTTCTCTACGCTTTGGGTCACTGGAGAGAACTTGTATCAGCAGATGTTCGGCCTCATCTGTTCTCCCCATTACGCTGTAGGTCTGGGCAAGACCAGAAGCCCCCTCTAGGGACGAGGGGTTCAGACGAAGACCTTTCGTATAAGAATCTGCGGATAACTGGGGTTTTCCGTCGAGCCGCGCAGCATAACCTAGCAAAAACCATAGCTCAGAATCGCTTGGTGCAGCTTGTGCAGCACGTTGCGCATACTCGACCGCAAGCGCATGGTCTCCGTGTTGAAGGGCCAGCTCCGCAGCACGCGCAAGTCGTGCGTTTTGAATATTTGAACCCCACCCAAGCGGTTGATTCTGAGTTTGAGCGACCTCAGTCTTGGCTTGAGACGTAGGGGCAGCCCCAGATCCCACGTTGTAGGTTTGTGCTTGGATGGAGCAAACAAGCACAAAAACAAACATGGATACATAGGCAAATTTCAAGGATGCATTTGTAACAATCAACATGTCTCCACTAGTCATTCAGACTAAAAGAGCTTTGATTCTAAAAATGCTTCTAGCGTTGTCTGTACGTGCATCGCAGTGAATACAGCGGGTTCAGGCAGGGCTAAGCAACTAGCGTCTGTGATATTGAATCTAACGATGCTTGAGAGGGATTGTGAAGAGAATTGAGTCGGTTGCACCGCCGGAACGCCAAATACCGATGAGCCTCATTTTGATGGCGGCATTCGTTGTTCACCTGCCACTTTTACTGATGAAGTTGCCACTGAAGTCGTACGATACGAACTTTCAGATATTTTTTGCCTCACATTATGTTCACCATTGGTTTAATCCTTGGAATGCAAAGTGGTATGCAGGGTTTTCACAAACAACCTATCCCCCATTACCGCAGCAATGGGTAGCGTTAATATCCAGGATTATCGGGCTAGACATGGCATATATGGCAGTACAGATGGCTGCCATATTGCTTCTTGCACTGGGTGTATACCGATTTTCTAAGATTTGGGTAAGTCCACGCGCTGCATCGTTTGCGGCGCTTGCGAGTGTTTTTCTCGGCTCGGAAAGTTTCCTAGTCTATTCTGCAGGCCAGTTAGCCACAACATCTGCAGCTCCAATTTATCTAAACGCTCTTCCCTATCTGTACGAGTGGGTTCGATATGGCAAGTGGAGATCCTTTCTCAAGGCTAGTCTGCTTTTCACAGCCGCCGCAGCGGCTCATCACGCTACGCTGCTCTTTGGATCCGTGTTTTTTGCTGTGCCCGTCCTCGCATTGGTAATTATAGATCGACAGGAAACCGATCAAGATGTTCGCTCGGCGGGCAGGCACGCCTGGGTTCCATCTTTTATACTACGCACCACAACTATCGCCGTGGTTGTAGGTGTTTCAATTGCAATCGTACTGCTTCCGTTCTGGATTGCATTGATTCATTATCCTGTCACGCAGACTCCTATTCCACATCCCAGTCGGGCAAACTACATTCTAAGCCCTCAGTGGGGAATGAACTATTTTGTGGTTCCGTACGGAGCTTTAATCTTAGCTCTTCCATTTATTGTAATTCTAGGTTCCAAGATTTCAAGACTCCGTCCCTTGCTATTTGGATTTTGGATAGCATTTTTAATTGGTCTCGGCGGGACTACTCCCATTGGGCATTTACTTCTAGGACGGGCATTTGGAGTGCTGACGATGGAACGCTTCAGCTATTGGGCCACTTTGCTCTCGCTGCCATTCGTTGGGCTTATCGCTGTAAAACTCATCGAGCGTTTTCAAATGCGAGCTGCTGTTGGCTTAGCGGTAGCGGCGGCCTTTACCTGCGCGCTGGCCGTTTCGTGGTCAACGTATAGACCAGCAGATGCGTCAAATATCAAGGTTGACACCGTGGCCGCGTGGCTTAATCGCGATGGTCACGACAAGTATCGCTACATTACATTGGGATTTGGCAACCATATTTCTCGTTTAGCGGTACTTACAAATGCCAGTAGTGTCGATGGCGAATGGAATTCCGGACGCATGTTGCCAGAACTAACTCATTACGGCGCGGGTGCACTCACGAGTTCAAAATACTTCGGACAGCCTGGTCTGGACGCATTACGTGCAATTTTGCATCACGCAGACATCTATGGACTGAAATGGGTTTTTGTGCGCGATCCCTACTATGAACCCTTGCTGAAATTCTCTGGGTGGCGCCAGGTAGATAATCTAGAAGACAAAACAATTACAGTATGGGGTAAAGACGGGGTGCCCCCGGCTATGCCTGTAAACGCACCACAAATACCTTCGCATTGGCAGGGCATCCTATGGGGGACTCTCCCATTTGGCAGCAGCATCTTGGCGATACTTGTTGTTTTAATTCCAGAGAGAACACGGCGTGAGCACTGTAAAGATAGTTCTTGGGGCACGCATGAAATATACGCAGAGGAACCTATCTTGCCAGAAGGAGTGCTCTTGTGAAAAATGGATATCTACTCGCAGCACTCGTTGGCATCTCGACCGTAGTATTTGTTGTGATAGGCACAGTCTGGCCAATTCCATCCGCAGTCGCCTACGCAGGCGGAAATGGATTGTTGCTTCCGTCTTCTACGCCTGAAGCAGCCGTTACAAAGCTGGGTGATGATATTCGCCTTCGCGCCTGGGAAGATGCATACACAGGTCTTGAAAATAAATCCGAATTTACTGAGCCGGAGTTTGTGCATGATTTAACCGGCTATTACCCAAGCCTTCGCACCGATGCGACACTGGAGAGTTTTGAAGTTTTGCCGCTTCATGTTTCCGACACGGAAGCAGAGATTCATCTTAGACTGCATTGGTCTACTGTAGTTGGAACATTTGTAAATGTGCGCGACCTGCATGTCACAAGAAACGGAGATCGCTGGAATGTAGACTGGCCACTCGAAAGGAAATCCGTTGTTCCACCACAAGTCATTGCTGTAAATTATCTGCGGTGGGATGTGATCTACCGTGGCCCAGGCGATGATTGGGGATCACAGGATGTTGAAGCGCCTCACGTACGCATTGTAGATATGCATCCAGTACAACGCGCCACGGGCGTGGTCGTGCTAGGTGAACTTCTTAATGAAGATGTTGTGCCCGCCTACGTGTCAGTCAGGGCGACCCTGCAATCAAATAATGGATTGCCAATCGCAAGCGAAGACAGCTTTGACAAGATATCTCCCATCCTATTGCCAAAACAAGTAACGCCCTTTCTAATTAATTTCCAAAATGTAACTTTATCTAGTGTCGGCTCCATTCACATGGAGCCGATAGCAGCACTGGTTTCAGCCTCAGCAGACCCTGTGATCGAAATACAAAATCAGCAGTTAAGTCCGGCACCAGATGCCTATTTGACAGGGAATCTTGTCAACCAAAGCGGCCAGATAGTGAACGTTGCACATGTGCTTGGAACGTTTTACGACAATACAGGCCAAGTGATTTGGGTTGCGGATCAATATGCGGATCGCGCCCTTCTTCCACAGACCCCTGTTCCGTTTAAGATCCATATCCCTGAGGATATCGCGAGAAGTGTCAGCAGCGAACGTACAGTGACTGCGACCTACAGTGTTGGAGGCTTTCAGTGAGACTTAAGTCGGCACTCTTAATCGCTGGAATGGTTCTCGTCGCAATACGGTCGGCTAACGCTCAAGGTGGCAGTTTGAGCCTGCCACAAACTGTTGAAGCTGGAAGATCGTTTTCTATTCAGAGCGCTGAAAGTGGAAAATCTATTCTGTACATTATCGGGCCTGGGCAGGTACTCATGGTCGATAATATACGACAAGGTAAGACGATATCCATTGCTGCAGGATTGCTATATAACGCCGGACACTACCTGGCAATTCTTATTGGAGATTCTTCCACAGAAAATGGTTCCTTTGATGTTATTCCTACAACTCAACCTGCTGGCCTTAGTTTTCTCGCAAAGCCTTCTCGTCTTCCAGTTGGCTTAAAGAATGGCATCAGTGGAGCCGTGTATATATTTGATGCTTACCACAATCTAATCACTTCTCCAGAAACTGTCTATTTCAAACTATCGAATGATTCTGAAAGTATTCAGGAACGCACTTCAATCAGCCGCGTTGGTGCAGCCTGGGCAGTTCTAAATTCAACAGACAAAGAAGGTATCGACAAATTTGAAGCTCGCGTCGATGGAATTTCCAGCACTCGTGTTGTCGAGCAGGTTCCGGGAGATCCTTGCAGCATAAAAATAAGTGCACAGGAATCTGGGCAGAAACTTCTTTTAAAAACAGATCCAGTGCGCGACTGTAGTGGAAACGCTGTACCAGATGGAACCATAATCACATTTACGGAAATCTACGGAGGAACTCAATCAACGATAGACATGCCACTGAAACGCGGAATCGCGCAGGTTGAAATGGTTGCCCCCAAAGGAGCAAGGATTTCCGTCGCAAGTGGCGTGGTTTTGGGGAATGAGATTGATTGGAAATGATGACTACAATAAAGCCGCTGCTAATCATTTTCTCGATTTTGGCCATGCCATTTCCACTTTCAGCGGAGGAGCCGACGGTGCGTATCGAGCCTCCAAACCTGCAAGTGGCAAGACAATTACAAGAACAGACGGCATCGGCTGCGATACGCGATTATCTGCAATCATGGCGGAGCTTTAGCTCCGCGTTTGCGCAAAATAGAGCCGATCTGCTCGATCCAGATTTTGTGGGAACAGCGCGAGGAAAATTCACGGATGCTATTCACGAACAAGCTACTCTCGGGATTCATACTCTCTATCTGGACCATGAACACGATATCCAGATAGATTTTTATTCTCCTGAAGGACTATCCATTCAGTTGATCGACAATGTTTCCTATGATGAGCAGGTCTTCGATCATGACAGACTTATCGTGACACAGATAGTTCGTGCCCGCTATGTCGTGGTATTAACCCCGGCAGAAGTTCGCTGGCGTGTACGAATTATGCAGACATATCCTCAATAACTTGCATCATAGATAGTATTGGCCAGATTGCACCTGCAATTGCCCGGCTATCACATAGAGTAGTTTCTTTTTCAGAAACACTTTTAGGAGAAGCAGCATGATTTCTATAGTTGTACCTATCTACAATGAAGAGGAGCTGGTCTCCAAGTTTCATGATGCAATAGCTAGCTCCTTGAGAGAATTTGGCGATGACTGGGAAATCGTATACGTTAACGATGGTTCCAAAGATTCATCCTTGACGATCCTCAGAGAATTGCAGACAGTAGACCCGCATGTAGTCGTCGTCGATTTATCTCGCAACTGGGGACACATGGGGGCAATTTCAGCCGGGCTTCGGACTGCAAACGGCGAGGCTGTAATTCTTATGGATGGAGATTTTCAGGATCCACCGGAAGTTCTTCCACGCCTGATCGATGCGTGGCGTGGTGGTGCTCAGGTTGTTGTCGCGGTCAGAAGGAGCCGTCAAGAACGCAGCAAGGTTCTAGCGCAACTCTTTCCTTTGTTTTATCGGGTTCTAGGCGCGCTCTCTGACTACCCTATCCCTCTTAATGCTGGGGTATTTAGCCTAATGGATCGTCAGGCTCTTGATTCAATTAATGGCTTACGAGAAGGCAACAGGTATTTGCCCGGCTTGCGTGCTTGGGTGGGTTACAAAAACTCCATCGTTTACTATGATCGGCAGGATCGGCTGGCTGGCGACGGAAAGCTATCATTCATCAGCCGCATCAAGTACGCGATGGATGCAATTACAAGCTTTAGTTATAAGCCACTACGTCTATGCTTCGTACTTGCCTTATTTTCACAATGTATTGTTGCCGTTCTGGTTGTAGGTTCCATTATCTCCAAGAGTCCAATTAACACTGCCGGCTTGGGCATTGCAGCAGCAATATTCATGGTTGGAGGTGCTTTGCTCGTCTGCCTGGGACTGTTGGGGGAATATTTGGGACGTGTTTATGACGAGGTGCGAGGTCGCCCTCTTTCTATCATCAATAAGATATATCAAGCGCCAGAGATAATTGCAGTACAAACCAGAAACCAGTACAAAGTTACAGATATTAGCCTGGATTACCAGGATGCCAAGCCAGAGATGGCATTTAAGTCGCGGGTTGGATAAAAACAACAACCTCCAGCCCGCTGGAGGTTATTGTTTATTACCTCAGATGCAGCGCAAAATTGCTACTTGTCAATAAACTATCCAGGCCATACTTTCTGCAAATTGTAGAGCACAGAATTCTACTTCTTTACTGGAGAAATCAACAGTCTAGACAGAGTGCTCTTTAATGACTAAGGTTGCGCTCCACTCCCGCAGGCTGGGATGCCGCCCTCAATTGCTGATCCCTCCTCGTAGTCATTCCAGGTTCCAATCATCACAAATGGGATAGGATCATCGACTGGTAAGTACTTGCGCCAGAAATTAAATGTGTCTTGAAAGGTCTTTCCACATCGTGCCGATATGTGCCGGTTTAGGCTCCAGGATGCCTTATTATCGTCAAACTTGGTCCAGGCACCGCCGACGATAATCTTATTGGGATACTTCGACAGCATGGTCTGATAAAAATCACTCAAATACTGTTCTCCCCAGTTGCTGCCATCTGCGGCCCATCCCTTCGGCCCCGGATTTACCCAAGCATAAAAGCCATCCAACGCATTCGCATACTGCCCTGGCAGATTTTCATCAATCAGCAATGGTGGAGTGTCCCATTTGTTGACCACTATTCTCACCCGGCTCCAATCAGTATGCCCTCCCTTTGGAAAGATAAAGATTACCGGACGGCCTTCATAGGTAAGATACACCTGATGCCCTGGAGCCTTTGATGAAAGATATGTCTCATGAAACATCGTGAGATCTGCAATAGTTTCATCTGTAGCTCCATCTTCTTCGTTTGTCTCGTCATACATCATCGCGACCTGAAACTTGTTTTTTGCAGCAAGTGTCTGCATCATGGCATAGCTCTGATCAATGAATGGCTCGCGATCTCCATACCAATCCACAACAAAAGCGGAAATTCCAAGTGCTTTCGCTTCGCGAATCTGCCTGCGTATTACTACAGGATCATGCGAAGAATAGCCGATGGAAATGTGTTTAGGGTGTCCAAACCATGCCTCATATAGAGCCAACACCTCTGGGGATTTCCCAGTCGCCTTGTATTTCAACTGTACGGATACAGATGATACAGAATTAGAACACCCATGGTACATCAGCAAGAAAAGCAAAAGAGATGTATTTGCACGAAACAGCATAGAGATACCTAGTGTCCTTAGAAGCACGCAAGGATGTCATGGGTTGCCATGATTGCGGAATAATATTAGGTAACGCGGCCATTTCAGGCATCTGTAATGTTGATTTTAGCATCGAACGAGTTATTGCGGAATTAGACCGCACCGCTGAGACTTCCCCTACAGCCATTACTGACTCGCGAGAGACAGATTCTCATAACTTATCCGCAGAGTAACAGGAGCGTTAAGAACGTGTTAAGCCGTCCAACCTCGAATTCAAAAGCACTACAGGCTAGCATTATTTCGGCAAGCTTTGTATTGCTCTCTGGATCAGGGCTTGCAACCGCAATCAACCTCGCCTACAACATTGCTATTGCACGGTACCTCGGTCCAGATGGGTTCGGAAATGCTACAGCTGTTTACACACTGCTTACCTTAATATCGGCTGTGACGCTTTCCTTTCAGATCATCTCCGCAAAGGTTGTGGCCCAACAGAAATCTATAGAAGAAAAGTACGCTGGCTATCACGGTCTTCATCGTGGAGCCTGGGTATGCGGTATCATTGTTGCGCTGGCTTTGATATTGTTTCAAAAAACAATTGCAGATTACCTAAATTTGCCCTCATCTATTCTTGTTGTCTTGCTAGCTATAGGTGTTGCCTTTTACGTTCCTCTTGGGAGTCGACGCGGTTACCTTCAGGGGGCCTACGGATTTCGTCGTCTTGCGACAAACCTTGTCATCGAGGGTGCGGTTCGGCTTGGAGGGTCTCTTCTACTGATTCAGTTAGGTCTAGGAGTCCGCGGGGTAATTGCCGCCAATTCAGCCGCTGTTGCAATAGCCTATTTCTTAATCGTTCCCAAAAAAGCGGCATGGGTTCCAAACCCAATTCTTCTGTACTATGCTCTTCGCGAAACATCGCAAGCGATGGTGTTCTTTTTCGGTCAGGTAATCATTAACAGCTGTGACATCGTGCTGGTAAAGCACTTTTTTATTCCTGAAACTGCTGGACTCTATGCCGCAGTAGCGATGGTTGGGCGTGTAATTTTTTCTTTTTCTTCAGCAATAGTCAATAGCATGTTTCCACTTGTGGCCGGTACTGGAAAAGAAGAGCGAAAGAGCATTGCAGTAATTGCAACCTCCCTGCTGTTAGTTTTGAGTATCGGATCCACCTTGGCAATAGGGTTGCGCTTTACGCCTGCATGGGTATGGACGGCCCTCTTCGGAGACAAGTTTGCTATAGCTGGAAAATACGGTCTGCCTTACTTGTTAGCGCTTTACGCCATCACTACTGTCGTATATTCTCTTAGTGCTGTGATTATCACCTATGAAATGTCTTACAAAATTGCAAACACCAGCTGGATTCAACTTGGCTTTAGTGGAGTTGTTATTGCTGGAATTTGCCGATTTCATTCATCATTAAGGCAAGTAATTTTGGTACAACTCGAATTATTGTTTGTTTTACTTATTCTTGTGGCATTACCATTTCTTATCGACTTAATCTTCAGCTCAGAAAACGTGCTGCAAAATACTGCGTTCAGGCCCCTAAGAGTTATACGACACGTCTTGGAAACTGAGGTAATATCTGAATTCTTGAAGAGCGATTTTGATAATCCAGAATTTCGAGAGTACCATGAATCACTCCGCGAGATTGTAGTCAATCCTAACCTTAACGATGCAACAGAAAATGCAAAGCGGCGTGCTCTATTTTTTATACGGCACCTTTCATTATGGAACGAGCTTCCGCCTGAAACGGAATGGTATGAAATGGAGGTAATGGAAGAAAACTTTGGTCAGATTCGAGTCTTTCCACGCGCACACTGGCGAAAAATGGCACGGGGTAATTTTTCAATCACCCATGTAACTGAATACATGAAAAAAAACCAAAGTGGGATTGACTATCGTTTTGTTTCTAAAATCGATGATATTCGCAATCAACTTCTCCTTGATAATACCGTACTTGGTTCTGTGGTTCTTATCGGCACTAACGAGAGCGAATCGTTAACAATCCTGGATGGAAATCATCGTCTGGTTGCCGCTATGATGGCATACCCTAGCAGAGTGCATCGGCTTCGCTTTTTGTGTGGACTATCCCCGAATATGTCAGAGTGCTGCTGGTATAAAACCAACATAGTTACTCTTTTTCGATATGGGATGAACATATTGAAGAATTCTACACGTCGTCCGAAGGCCGAACTTGATCGTTGCTTGGAAAGCTCTGGGTAGCTAGAAAGTGTGGGTATTGCCATATGTATTCCAGATGCAGGTGAAGCCTGGTCACAATATCAATCGTTACAGAATTTGTTGCGAGAAGTTAAAAGAAGGACTTAAATATATGGAGACTAAATATCGCGTCGTTACGGTGAAAAAGATACCTGTACTTTTTACTACAGGGCATGGAGAGATATTTATCCGTGAAATGCGGCGGTATATAGATATTGACATTCCCTGTATAGTGCTTGACTGTTCCAACTTGCAAAAACTCGACAAGCCTACTGTCTATTTTCTTCTATGTTTTCTAGAAGAGGTTATGAAGCACAATGGAGATGTTAAGCTTGCGGCTTTATCAGCTAACGCTTCCAATGGATCGGATATATCTGGCATAAATCGACTTTTTGACATTTATGAGACAACAGACGAAGCAGTGATGGGCTTTCACCAGTTTCACAAAAGTACGTTTTTGGGGGAACCAGCTCCGAGTATTTCCTGCATTGAGACGAATACTACTAGTTAATTAGTTCTAGAGTGTGTCTAATCTTGGCGCTAAAAATATTAGCTGCAGATTTGGGGAAATAAATGAAACATTATGAATATTGGCTACGCCGACTGATTGCTAGCTTTCTTGTCATGTTCCTTGCGGTTCCGTTTACGGAGGCCGCTGCTACACCGAGGCAACAAACACTCTTTAGCCAACAGATTCAAGGAATCGGAGCTGTACAGGAGAGATCCCATGCCACCGAACTCGTAACCAGTGATCCGGGTGAAAATATAGCCACGCCTAGAATACTTCCCGTTAATCCAGAGTTTTTTCGTCAACATGCTATCGCACTCAATCAACAGTCTGGCACAGATCCAATCGCTCCAGAACAACAAAAAAACAGCACCTCAATGCCGCTAGGTACTGCCGTGGCACCCTATGAAAAGCCAGTCGGAGGTGCAGTTTCTAGACCTGCAGGAGCAGTGATTGCTCCTGCGAAACAACGACGAACGCGTTCTTTTTTGATCAAAGTAGGCGTGCTTTTAGGAGCCTGCTTTGCCCTTGGTACTGTTGTTGCTCTATCTGCAGGAAGCCAAGGCCGGCCACACTAATATGACTCCAAGACTTATTCATAATTTTCTAGAAGGACACTTTTATGTTCACAAAGCCAGATAGCAGACGCTGCAAAATTGTAAGTTTTTCTGGCATGGATGGCGCTGGGAAAAGTACGCAGATAAAAAGTCTTCATGTCTACATGGAAGAGGCTGGCTTCCGCGTTCGACTGATTACGTTTTGGGACGATGTTGCGAGCTTTACTCGGATGCGAGAAGTAGCGGGACATAAACTTTTTAACGGAGACAAAGGTGTTGGAACTCCTGCGGCGCCCATCAACCGCAGAGACAAGAATGTACGTTCATGGCTGATGTCTTTAATTCGATTAGGCATGTACTTTGTTGATGCGGTTTCTCTTAGAATTGTATTGAAAAAAGCGTTACATTCAAATGCGGATTTTATAATTTGTGACCGCTATATCTATGACGAGCTTGCAAATCTTACGCTGCACAATTCAGCCGTTCGCATCTATGCACGGTTCATTATGAAGATCGCACCAAGGCCAAACATTAGCTATTTACTGGATGCAGATCCGGTTCAGGCTCGCGCAAGGAAGCCTGAGTATCCTGTTGAGTTTCTCTACATTTGCCGCGCATCCTATCTAACTCTCAGTAACTTGGTGGCAGGCGGAATGACAATCATACCGCCAATGCCAGTACAGGATGTTGAGCAGCTTGTTTTCCAGTATGCAAATGATTTACTCATCCTCTGATGGCATGTAAACTTAACAGGCCGTGAATAATTTTTGATGGAATACATGCAGTGCCAACGGGAAACCAAACGAGAACTGTGACCACATGGTTGATTTTTACTCATCCACACGCCCAGAGAAAATGGTGCAGACTCCCGCGTAGTCCGCATCTTCCCGGATTGCACCGCCGATGAAGGATGCGAAGACAACCGCCATCCCGTCATCCGTCACATCAGATAGAGAAATTTCACATAAGTCGACAATGGTCTCAACGCTGTTATCGGTTCGTCCCAGAAGGTCGATGTCCATCGTAGGGCGCCCATGCTCTCAACAATGGCTACAGTCATAGAGATGCCTCTAGAAACAGCAGGGCTTGAGATGTAAGCAGATTTATATTTTTCATTCTGTTAGCGGCAGAGTGTGTCTGACAGTGCGCTAGGAAGTATTTTTTTTGATAAAACCGAACTACCACCACCACGCCAGTCAATGTACTTGCCACACCGGAAAAGTCGCTGGCACTCCCTCTTGCTTCAGCCGATGAGCAACGTCGTCCCATATCAACTTCGTGATCGAGTCGTGCCCCTTCTCGTAGCCATAGGTCTTCCCATCGTCCTGAAAGAGAGTAAAGGCACCATCTGCTCCCAAGTACACTTTCACTGCGGCTATATTCTGCGGCTGTAGTGTGCTCTCTATCTCCGATCCAAGCGGCACAATGCTTCCAGCCCTGACAAACAGAGGCAACGTATCGATGGGGGCATCCACCACCACGGTCTGTCCGCCGTGCAGCCTCTGATTCGTCCAGTAGTTGTACCAGTCACAGCCCGTCGGCAGATATACCGCTCGATGGGTTTCGCCCTGTTTGGTGACCGGAGCCACCAGGAATGCTGGTCCGTACATATATTCATCTGGAATATTTGCAACCTTCGGATCCGCCGGAAAATCCATGAACAGCGCCCTCATATATGGAGCGCCCGTTTGGTAGCTACGATACGCAATGGAGTACGTGTACGGCAGGAGTTGGTAGCGAAGCCGCAGATACTTCGCGAGAATCGGTTCGGCCTGCTTACCGTACGACCATACCTCGTTGTGGTTTCTCTCTCCGTGCGCACGCATCACCGGCTGAAAGGTGCCCCATTCGAACCACCGTACAAACAGCTCGGGATAATCGCTATAGTTCCCAATCGTGCCGCGCACATCCGATCCGTCGATCAGCGGCTTGTGCTCTGGGTGATAGTTCGCGGGAATCTGCGGCGAGAAGAACCCCGCGATGTCGGTGCCCCAGTACGGCAGCCCCGTTGCCGTAAAATTCAGCCCGGCGGGAACTGAGCGCCTCAGCATGTCCCAATCAGAGACAATATCGCTCGACCAGAACACGGTGCCGTTCCGTTGCGCTCCCAGGTATGCCGCGCGCGCCAGGATCATCACTCTCCTGCTGTCTCCGAAATCCCTGCGAAAGCCCTCATATACTGACGCCGTATGAAACAGGGGATATACGTTGTAGTAGCGCGTACCTGAACCTATCCATAAGACGTCTTTCGCCGGGTCGATATCCGGCTCTGTTTCATCGAGCCATATGAAATCGAAACCGTACGGTTTTATGTAGCGGTCGCGAATTTCATCCCAGAACCACTTCGCAGCTTCCGGGTTCGTTGTGTCGATATTCGGCCCGATATTCGCTTTGAAGCCTCCCGAGTCTGGCGTTCCGTCAGGCGTATGGATCAGCCAGCCTTTGCTGCGCAACATTTCATAGAAGATCGACCCCTGAGAAAAGTGAGGCCACACGCTCAATAGCGTCCTGACGCCCATTGCATGTAGTTCGCGATTCATTGCGGCTGGATCGGGCCAGCGCGTCGGATCCAGGTCCAGATTTCCCTGCTTTGTCATGTTCAAAAAGTCCACCACTATCACATCCAGCGGCAGCTTTCTGCGGCGATACTCCCCAGCGACATCCAGAACCTGTTCCTGCGTCAGATAGATCGCCTTGCTCTGGATATATCCATAGGCCGACTTCGGCAGCATATGCGTCACACCCGTCAGCAAACGGTAGCGCTCGTAAATCCTGTCCGTGGTGTCTCCTACGATCACGAAATACGAGACACGGTTTCCTACCTCAGAGGACCAAACATTCTGACCATTAAAGCCCAGATCTACCGTTGTTTTCGAAGGATTATCCCACACCAGGCCATAGCCCCGGCTCGATACCATGAACGGAACACAAACGCCCTCGCCGCCAATCTCAGAGTAGTCGTGCCAGCAGTCGATCTGGTGATCCCGCAGATCCATCCATCCCTTCTGCTGCTGCCCCAGTCCGTAGTAATGCTCGTTCGCCGGCGAGTCGAACAGGGCGGCAACGCGATAACCTTTTCTTCCTGCATCCGCCTGCGCAACTTTCGGCTGCTCAGGCGCCATCGTCCAGGTACGCATGTGGAGCAGTATCTTGCCCTCCGCTGTTGTCACCAGCAGCGCATCGTGGTGCGGACCATACCCACTGCCGCCTCCTCCGAAGTACTTTTCCCGCAGATGCAGGTTCAAAGCATCCAGTGGCATCGGCTTGGGAAGATCATTTTTCGGGCGATCCCCCGGCGACACGCGTACAACCATCTGCGCCGACCGGAACACGTCGTCACCTGCCGCGTCGCGCTCATTCGTCCATCCCTCAGCCGAGGGCTTCGCCACAATTCCGTATCCTGGAGCACTCGTCGCCGCAGCCTGATCGATGCTGATGGTCACTCGCAAAATATTGGGCGCATACGGCTCCAGCGAAATTGTCCTCCCATCCCGCTTGAGTACGAGCGGACCGCTCTGAGCGATCGCCGCGCCGCCCAGCGACACTGCCAGGAGCGCCGCACCGACTCCGCGTGATAAGAACTTCAGCACGAAACAACGCACTACCCAGGCTATCCGGCTGACAACGCAACGCCCACCCACGGCATTCCCCCGAACAATCGCCCCATTCGAGACAGAGTTGTCAGTTGTGTACAGTGTGTACTTCTCAGCCAATATGATTTCGCTCATCCCGAATCACTCTCTCTAATCCTCGCTCACGATATTCTCACATGAAATAGCGATGGGACGCTTGGTTCAGAAGCTCTCGTATGCTTGGGGAATTTCGAGGATCAAATTGATGGCCTGCCACTTCATAGGGACACTGGCGATCCCGACTAACTCAACTATAAAGTTCAATACCAAAAAACCCAGAAACAACATCGGCTTTTTTCAACACCCACCTCTGTTCTCGTCAACTGAGGCTCTCGCATCCGCGCTCCAGATACAGCACAAAGACTTGTCGTCACTGTTTTGGCTTCCTAGGTTCTGCTTTTCTGGGCAACGCGCGACTTGCGAGCAGATCACCTGTCAAAGGCGGTACTTGATCGAGCAGAATCACGTTCAGCAGCGACTTGTGAACCCGAATGCGACCGTTGTATTCGATAAACCCGAGTTTGCGAAATCTATTCATAAAGAGACTCACGCGGGAGCGGGTGGTGCCGATCATCTGCGCCAGGGTCTCCTGCGAGATGTTGGGAATGTATTGTTCCGGCTCGCCCGGCTTGCCGTATTCCGCCATCAACAGCAGAATCCTCGCAAGGCGCTTTTCACTGGAGTTGAAGAGCTGATCGACCAGATCGGCCTGGGCGCGCATGCTGTGCTCCAGCATAAAATTCATGAACATCTCGGAAAAGCTATGTTCCTCGTGCATCACACGGACCATCTCGTCCCGCCCAATTTTGAGCGCGGTGCACGCGGTAATGGCAGTAGCCGTGGACAAACGCAGTCCTGCCATTGCCGCGAGTGCCTCTTCTCCCACAAATTGACATGAGGAGACCAGCGTGATGGTAGCTTCCTTTCCGGATGCGGAAAGAACTGTGACTTTTGCACGGCCCTTCTGAAGATAAAAAACCGAGTCCGCAGGATCTCCCTGCGAAAAGAATGCCTCCTTCGGTGCCAATTGGATAATTTTCCGTCCCAGACCGGCGCTCGCTAGGAAGGCGGCAAGGTCAAAGGTCATGCTTCTCACCTCGAAAGACAAGACTGACAGCGCTGCTAAATATACCGTACTCGATTATTCTGGCGGACTTCGTACGGTTTCTGACATAACTGGAATTTTGGCAGGCATCGTGTGCTTGGGGCATACTGACTGGGATATGGTTTGTCTGAAAGTGAGGACTTCTTTGCACGCGAGCGGTTTTAAGAACACGCTTTTGAAGGCTCTGGACGGGGACATCATTGAGCGTCTTCGTTTGCAGCCGGTCAAATTCGAGCTGAAACACGAAATCGAAAAGCCTGGCAACCCGATCGACCGCCTCTATTTTCTCGAAGAGGGGATGGCGTCGATGACGACAACATTCAAGGATGGCTCTCAGGTCGAGGTTGGGATGTTCGGATATGAGTCGGTCATCGGAGTCTCGGCTCTGATGGGAACAAAAGAGAGCCTGAATCGCATCTACTCCCAGATAGCCGGCCATGGCTATAGCTGCCAGGTGGAGGATGCGAGAAGAGAGTTCCGCCTTGGCGGTTACTTTCAGTTTCTGGCTCTGCGCTATGTTCAGGCGCAACTCATTCAGGCAATGCAATCTGCTGGATGCAATGCGAAACACAACTTCGAACAGCGACTCGCTCGCTGGCTGCTCCTCAGTGCAGACCGCGCGCACACTGACACATTCAAGATTTCGCATGAGTTTCTCGCCGACATGCTTGGAGGGCGACGTCCCACTATTTCTACGACAGCCGCGATTCTCAAGCGAAAAGGACTTATCGAATACACCCGCGGAGAGATTCGCATCCTCGATGTCCCTGGGCTCAGGAAGACCTCTTGCGAATGCTACCGGATCATCAAAGATCACCTCGACAATTACACTGAGTTCGACACAGCAATCACTGCGTAGCCGCTTCATCCACGGAAGGGGCAGTCTGTTCAATTCTGCTCACCATTTCGGATATATGTCGAGTATCTTGGATCACGTAAGCCAAAATGGGGTTTGATGAAACCCGCCGGGAATCTTGCCACCGGAGCAATCGGCACGAGCGTATCATCACGACAAATGCCTCACGTTCAAGGGGAGGCACAGCATGTTAAGAAAGAACGGAACCGATGCCTTTTCGACAAAAGCCGCGTGATTTGGCCCGCAGCCTCGTTTCTCGCGAGGCCGATGTATGTACGACCTCCCTGCCTACCGAAACCTCCCTGCCTACCGAATCTGCAACTGTGCGCGTCTATGAGAGACTGCGCCAGCAACTCGGCGCACCCGTGGGAACTGACGGTTTTCAAGCTCTCGCTTCCCGTGCTTTGGCTCTTGCCAAGTCGCAATCACCCCAGCTCAGCGCGGTGCAGGTAACGGCGGATGGAGGCTTGCGCGGTCTTAGCGAAGTTGAATCCCACTCAGGCACGGATGAAGATGGCGATGCCGGAATCATTCTGATTGCGCAGCTACTCGGTCTGTTTCTTACCTTCCTCGGCGAGGCAACAACTCTGCGTTTGATCGAAGATTTACGTCTTCAGGTTGACGTCAGGGCAGAGTCGGCCACGGCCCCATCGCAAACGACAGCCTCGGCAGCCGATGGCCCGGCAATAGCTGCGGCTTTCGCGGATCTTCTGCTGGAAGTTGATCGGCTGAGGAGTGTGAGCGAACATATCGAAACCCTGGCGGACAGGCATCCCGGCATGGCAGATGGACTCGTGAGTGTTGCGGGAAACATTCGCAGCATTGCCAGTGTTCTAGACATTTTCACACTCATCAAAAGCAAGGCTGGCGGCTCGCAAGAAGATGCACCGAATCCACCAACAAATGGCTATGTGAATTGAGTTCAGCCCGTACTACCATCCAGAGCCTTACCTTGCGGCCCTGGATGGAGAACGCCCCAACAGCGGGGAGATTGCGAAAAAGACGGGATCGTCGCCCTGATCATCCCACGAAGCCTGTAACAGTTATCGGAATCTGCTACCTTGAACTAGGCCGGGTGAATATGACGATGTCCCCAGAAATGCGAGATTTGGCGCGGCGTCTTCTTGCTTACGAAGCCAAGGTGAGCAAGACCTCCGAGCCAGTGGAGTCCGCGACCCTTCACGTCTATGAGAAGCTGCGCCAGTGTCTTGTCGCATTTGTTGGAGTTGCCGGCTTTCAGTCTCTCGCCTCTCGTGCGTTGACGCTGGCCAGGCCGGAAGCTCCCAGTCTTAGCGTGGCGCGGGTTGCCGCGGATGGATCTTTACAGGGCCTGGGCGAGATTGAGACTCAAATCGACATGGACAAGGATCGGGCTGGCGAGGAAGGAATCATTCTCATCACCCGCCTACTCGGACTGCTTCGTATCTTCCTTGGGGAAGCTTTAACGTTAAGCCTGCTACGCAATGCGTGGCCGGATGCAACCTTCAATGATCGCAGTTCGGTGAACGGGAGAAAAGCATGACCGCAGAAGATAAAGTGAAGATCAACAAACTACTCACCGGAGTTCCGGGCCTTGACGAGATTGTGGGTGGCGGTCTTCCGGAATTTTCATTCAACATTATTGCGGGTGCTCCCGGAAGCGGGAAGACAACACTGGCACACCAGTTTGTGTTTGCCAATGCAACACCAGAGCGTCCTGCTCTCTATTTCACGGTCCTGGGCGAATCCGCTATAAAGATGCTGCGGTACCAGCAACAGTACACATTCTTCGATCCGGCCAAGCTGCCGGATTCCATCCGCTTTATCAATCTGAGCCAGGTTGTTCTGGAGCAGGACTTAGGCGCAGTTTTGAATGAGATTACCAAAGAAGTTGAAAAGGCTAACCCCGCCGTCGTCGTTGTGGACTCCTTCCGCACCATGGTGCGAAAGCCGGAAAGCGACCTGGATCTGCAATCCTTCATTCAACGGTTAGCCCTGTTTCTGGCTAGCTGGCAAGCTACAACTTTCTTGATCGGCGAATATGCAGAGGACGAGTTGCGCGACAATCCCATATTTACCGTCGCCGATGGGCTGTTCTGGCTGCGCCAGACGAACGAGCGTAACTCCATTGTGCGCAAGTTGCAGATCATTAAACTGCGCGGTCAGGCATCAGTGCCCGGGCTTCACACCTTCCGCATCACCGACGCCGGAGTGCACGCCTTTTCGCGGACGTTTGGGTTGACCGGACACCTGAAAGATCCACCGAGCCATAGGCGCCTTTGCTTCGGTATTCCGGAGTTGGATGCGATGCTGGGCGGTGGCGTTCGCGAAGGCGATAGTGTCCTGGTGGCAGGGTCTTCTGGAACTGGGAAATCGGTGCTGGCAACCCAATTCATAGCCGAAGGCATACGCCATGGGGAGCCGGGAATCGTGGCGGTCTTTGAAGAACGCCCGCAAGCCTATGCGGAGCGGGCCTCCACTTTAGGTTTGGATCTGGAAACGCCGCAGAAAGACGGGAAACTCACAATCCTCTATCTCCGTCCCCTCGATCTCTCTGTGGATGAAACCATGCACTCGATTCTCGATGCAGTGCAGAAGATTGGTGCCAAACGCCTGGTGATCGATTCGCTGGCCGGCTTTGAAATGGCTCTGTCGCCAGGCTTCCGCGCCGACTTTCGCGAATCACTCTACCGCATGATCTTCGCTTTGACGGGAATAGGCGTGACGATTCTTAGCACGGTTGAAGTGGATGAGTCTTTCACTGAATTCCCATTCAGTACCTACTCAATTTCTTTCCTCACCGACGACATCATCCGGCTGCGGTACGTATCCATTGATGGCCAGCTTCGCAAGATCATGGTGGTGATCAAGATGCGGGGCGGGAATCATGCCAAGGATATTCGCGAATATGAAATCACTTCTAAGGGCGTAGTGATTCTCGGCAAACGTCTCACAAACTATCAGGGCCTTATCAGCGGAATTCCCGTGTATACGGAGCGACCCGACCCGCAGGAAGATCCCCCGCAAGAGCCGCGAGTCGGGAGTAAACGCTAAGGAAGCGACATGGCCACCCGTCAGAAAAGCTCGCGCAGTCTCAGCATCGCGGTTGTAGTCGATGCTGCACTGCTCGTAGATGTCGGTGATCTTGAGATAGAATCGGCGCTCGCTGGCCCGGATTGATCGGATGGCCCGCGCTCTCCACGCAGATTGCGCCAGTTTTGCGCGATCGCGGCTGGCAGTGCGGCACTCGGCACTGACAAGCTCCGCCGGTTCCCTCAGCCGCCACGTGTCCCTGCGCTCCCACCTGCGCGTCGTCATCCATTGCTTTTGCGTAGGTGTAATCGATGCTCGCCGTAAAACCGCTGCGCAACCTGCGTCGCAGTTGGATTTGCCCGGCTTCGCGCGTGGAATCGCCGTTTGAGGTGCGATAGATGAAGCCCGCCGGACAACCGGGGCATGGATTCTTAGAGCCGATGGGGTAAGTGTTGGGGAGGAATTCCTGCATCCCGTGCGTTCCCTTGGTTCCCAGATAAGTCGCGGTCATGAGCAGCGCGCCCGGCAAGTCGCGCTGGATTTGCATCTGCCAAATTTGTGCATAGCCCACGCGAAAGTTGGGATCAATGCCAAAGGTCTCGGCAGTAGTGCCGGCGCAATTGCGAAATCCGTTAGCCAATGTCAGCGCACACGCGTTGCTGTTCGCGCCGCTGACGCTTGTCGGCAGCGGCGCTTGCTGGGCCATCATCTCCGCTGCCGAAAGATACACCGATGTGTCGTCATAAATGCCATAGCCCGCCCGCACCACCAGCGTTGACGCAGGCAATGGCCGCCATGCGATACCGACTCGCGGCTGGAATCCACGCCAGTCCGGCCGCACCAGGGTATCTGGATACTTCATCCCGGTCAGCGGGCCCGTCGGGCTACTCGCCAGCACCGGAGCGACTGCGGCAAAGCCCGGAGCGATGTCCAGGTTCTGCTTGGCATGTAGCCCATAGGCAAAGGCGATGAGGTCGTTCAAATTGGTATTCATCGTCGTAAACTGACGGCCTCTGAATCCGAAGCCTTTGCCCGGCTGTCCAGGCTTGGACGGCTTGATGGTTGCGACCTCAAAGCTGGGGTCGGCATTGGCGGCCATCGGTGGAATCTTGGGCAACGGCGCGGGAATGGCCCACGCCGTCTCCGGGGTCGCCCGCTCCAGAACCAGCGGCAAGGTACCTGGGCCTTGCTTCCACGTGCCCGCAATCGACTTACCGTCCGCGGACATCTTGCCCTCGTAGCTGCCTTCGATGAACTCAATGGCATACTTAAAGATGCCGCCTTCGAAGCTGGCTGACGTGGCCGGAAGGGGCTGCCCGCCCTGATCGATGCTGTACAGCACGGCCTTCAGTCCGCCAGGATTCGCTTGGGTGATCTTCACCACATTCCGCAGATCTCCGTGAGGAGTGTGTAACGTGCCCTGCCAGTCGCCCACAATGTTTTGGGCAGGGTTCGCGGTTGTGGCTGCGGCGGTGGATTGTGCCTGGACGTGTGGTGTGTGTACCACTCCAAACATGATCGGCAGGACTACAGCCAACACTCCAGCCGATGCCAGCAAAAGTTTTCTACGAAAATCGAGCCTTCGCGCAACTTGTTCCGCCATAATCCGCACGATCCTTTTCTTGAGGTCTGATCCTGTTACGCCCGAGACGCAAGCCAAGGGCGATTCAATATAAAACTTGCACACGTTGAGAATGCCTTCCGCGTAGACGTGCCCTTCGCTGCCTGCCTGCAATACGGCTTCGTCACATGCCCGTTCCCGCTCGTCCACCAGGCGCGTTCTGATCCACCACACGAACGGATGAAACCAGAAGATGGTTTCCACCATCATGTGAATCGCGGCGGTTAAATTGTCACGACGTTGGATATGACATATCTCGTGACTGAGAATGGCTTTCAATTGCGGTTCAGTCAGCTTCCCGGTGATGCCTTCCGGCAGCAGCAGCACTGGTCGAAGGATTCCAAAAACTCCGGGCTCCAGCAGCGTTAACGATGACCTCACAGGCACATCCTCTACCAATGCCACAGGCGATGCCGCACGCGCCACGGCTAGAATATTTCTCCATTTGCGCCACCAGAAGAAGGCAAGTATCAACGAACCGCACAGCCATACACCTAAAAACAGGAATGGTAGTAACGTATTGCTGTGCGCGACTGCCGTCGGAGTGATAGCGGTAGTCGCAATGTCGGCAAAATATTGAGTCAGCGAAAAGGGCTGCGCAACCTTTTCCATCACCGCCGAGAAAGCCGGTTTCGCTATGGGTACGGCAGTCGCCGACCGAAGATATCTGCCAGCAACGATCAATAGGGAAAATGGAATTAGGAATTTTGCCGATGCAATCATCCACAGCCAATAACGTGTCCGCGCTTGGTTTCGATGCAATGCAAGCACCAGCAGCCATGCAATGAGGGTGACAACCGTCGATTGCCACAGGTGATTGATTAGCTCAGTGGTTCAGGGGCCTGGAATCATTGTTATTCCTTCTCCTTCTTCGATAGTCTTCGCAACGCTTTCTCCGCTTCCTTCACGTCCGCGAGCGAAAGCTTGCCCGATTCAATCAGGTGCGCCATCACCGGTTGAGTGCGCCCACCAAATAGTGCGAGCAGATCATCGACCAGCCTCCGTTGCGCCGCATCGCGGGAGACCGAGGCTGTGAAAATGTGGAAGTTGCCGACCTTACTGATTCGTTTCACAACGTTTTTTACTTCCAGCCGGTACACGGTCGTCTGAATCGTCGTGTACGCTGGCCTGCCCTTTCCAGGGAAGGACTCCTGAATCTCGCGGATTGAAGCGGTACCTCGATTCCACAGTATTTCCATGATCTGGAATTCGAGCTTTGCTAACTTTGGTCCCGCCATTGCTGTCTACTACTCCTGTTTTGCTATCTACTACTGCGATGTGCGCAATGGTATTACGATTCGTTGGCAAAATGCAAGTGAGAATGTCAGGGTGACGTCAAGCTGCTTGCGTAAAAGCTCGGAGGGTGCGAGTTTTCCATTCCAGGTTGGATCTCTGGAAGATGGAGTAGATGATTCGTTCCACGGATTGCACATTGACGAAGCAGACCCTGGGCCGGGTACGGCGTCGGACTTCGACGAAGCAGCGTTCGATGACATTGGTGGCGCGCAACTTTCGCCATCCGGTGGAAAGCAGTCCCATCTGGCGCACAATCGACAAAACACTCGTCGAAGGTTGACTAGTACCGATATCTGCGCGCTGCCGTCGAGTACCGCAGATGCCATAGCTTACACTCAAACCACATGCTCAACCGGGGCTATGCCTACACGACAATCATCAGCAGCAAATATCATGGGCGAACCCTGTTCTCGCACTTGGCAAGCCTTTACCCACACTCCACCCCACAAGCCTGGCAACAAAATCTGAACAACCGCGAAGTCACCGTCAACGGCGTCACCGCCACCGGAAGCGAATCGCTCACGTCAGGCCAAACCCTTGTCTGGAACCGTCCACCCTGGATCGAACCAGACTCTCCTCAGCACTTCGACGTCCTGTTGGATGACCCCCATCTGTTGGCCGTCAACAAACCTGGCGGGCTGCCCACGCTCCCCGGCGGCGGCTTCATGGAAAACACCCTCCTGCGCCTGGTGCAAAAGCAAACCCCCAACGCAAACCCTGTCCACCG